>ENA-UOOK01002186-UOOK01002186.1-fermentation-metagenome-genome-assembly--contig:-NODE-2186-length-24515-cov-20.484587_pt1 | contig 24515 bp, 29 predicted proteins | sample MGYA00245777_ERZ724023 | MGnify/ENA primary metagenome ERZ724023 (study PRJEB28704, sample SAMN03018312) | fermentation metagenome | biome: anthropogenic terrestrial biome; feature: soil...
TTAACGGCCAAAAGCGGCTACCAATGCCGCCGGCCATGATGACACAATAAAAATGGTTATTCATACTTTTTCCTAAGGATAGTCAATACAAAGTTGACTCTCGTCATTATATCACATCTTTGTCTTTCCACTTTTTAGTAAGTGCAAAAAAGACCTGTAGTAGAATAAAAGCTAATAACGCGATGCCTATAATCGCAGCAAAAATAATTACAATTGTATTCATTTTATTTCGAGTTCCTTAAATTATCAATCAATCTTCATACAATTTTTCGATTCTATCGAGGTTCTGTATTCGCTACAAACCTATATGATTTTTCGGAAATATGCTTTATTCCAACTCCACCTTTTCAATAAATTCCTTTCCTGCGGAATAGGGTATATATCCATTGTGTTGCAATCTACCGATAATAATCGCGGGATGCGTGTTAAATTTTTCAGCATACGTCCGCACCTCTTCCGATGTAATAGAACCTTTCGAGAGAATTTCTTTCTCTTCCTCTTTCGATAGAGTCCAGTTAACAGCAAAGTCATCTGCTTGTTGCTCCTTCGCATCCGTTTTATCCGGGTATTCTATATTTTCCAGAAACACATCTTTCTTACCGTGTAAGAGAATATGTCCCGCTTCATGAAAGAAAGTAAACCAAAAGATATCATTGCGTTTATATCTTCCGGTTAATTGAATAAACGGCGTGTCATCGAGCCAACGCGTAGCCCCATTGATAGGAGCTTTGGGTAAACAAGGGGTATATACCACTTTCACTCCCGCCTCGAGACATAACACTTGAAGATCTTTTTGAAAATCTTTCGGATGCTTCGCCATTAACGATTTAATGAGGGGAAGTGTTTCTTTGAACTTTTTCTCCGAATAAGGTTTGTCGAGCGTTAGTTCTTGAGCTTGCAGTTCCCCTTGACGTAACCATGCGGAAATTGCATACGGTTCCTTGGTGTGAGCCAGAGAAATTCTGAAAGAAAGTTTCAATGTTCTATCAAAATAGAACTTACGCCATCCATCGGGATTACTCATGCCGAAGAAGGATAATAAATGCTCTGTTTTTTCGCTTATGCTCTCGGAAGGCTTTAGCCATCCTTTTTTTATCATTTCAGCCAACGGAAAATTCCTCGCCCAATCTATTGATTCGGTAATTATCGAACGTTGACGCTCACGCGCAAGATGTTCATCAAAGGTTCGCTGTTTGTTCATCCAAAAATGTGCAGGGATCTTGGTAACGCTTTCAAATTGGACAGCCATATCAGGAGTAATCGAACTTTCACCTTTCATCACCGCAATGATTGTCTTTTCAGGCTTTCCTGCACGCACTGCAAATTCTTTAGGTCCCATTTTCATCTCAGCGAGTTTTTCAGCAAGCGTTTCGCCCGGATGAAAAACCACCTGTGGAATATACCGGTTCTCTTTTATTGCCATAACATTATGATTTACTCGTTGTGATAATCTATTATTTCAATTATTTCCACACCTTTTATTTCTACCCATATATAGTTGCCGTCGGAAGTAACCGGAATCGGATTTTCGTGTGGTTCAAACACCAATCGGTAAGGCTGATCTAAATCACAAGCCCATTGGCCTTTCCGGTTTTCAACTAGTTCATGATAGTGCCCCGGAAGATATCTCACGTCTTCTAACGTTTCTGCAACCCTGAGATCATTAAGCCGTTTACTTAAAATTTTTGCCCGTATGTTGCCGAACTCTTTCTGACTCTTTCTATAATCATTTGCCAGCTTTTCAAACTTTTTGGTGCTGAATGTCAAATTCATTACAAAGATAATTTATTTTCGACTAACAGAAAGTGTTATTTATAATATTATTTTTATTTAACTGAAATAGGGAGTATATAATTGAGGAACCACTCTTTACTTATATCACAATTGTCGCTATTAGGATCAGGATTTGCTTTATGAATTTTCACTTGTAATGGCATTGGAACACCATTACCAAATATCAGAGCTTCTCCAAGCACTGATTGCTTGATTTTAATTGCATAATCATCTGAATAGTATGGCAAGACAGAGTAAATATATTTCATATCCACATCATTTTGTATGCGGTGAATAATATAGTTACCGCATTGTGATAAAACGGTGCTCGACAACTCGGAAGGTCTCTGAGAAGATATCAATAAATACAATGAATACTTTCGCCCTTCTCTTGCAATACGTCGATATCCACTCCTACAAAGTTTCATCGATTTCTATTAAGATGTCTTCATTCACTATATTCTCGACATTGATCAAAGGGAGCACCCATTTATTAAAATCAGAACCCTCCGTTTTGGCAAATAAGATCCCTCTTGTAGTTCCAATCACTAGCACACCAAGATGTTGAGCAAAGCCTTTATCTATTGTAATCACCTGTTTTTGATCATCATGCAAACCAACCCATGTAGCTTCTTCTATATCGAAAAACATACGAACTTCAATCATTAAAAAAGGACTTGGTTTTTCGTCACATTTATAACGGATTGTACATGCAACGGCGATAATCCGTTCATTCTCTTCGATTCCAAAAGACAAACCGGCAGACACCTCTACATTCGATTGCGTATCAAACATTTCATCGAAGCCGGCAAATTGCTCCGTAACGATCTTTCTTAATTTAAAACGAATGGATGGTTTCATGCAGCTTTGGGTTTGTTGTCGTTAGATTCCGTATATGGAATATAATCCCTATCTTTAAGAATAGTACTATTTATTTGCGAAAACTTCATCGGCACCAATAACGGTTTTAATTCGGGAAGAGGATAATAAGTATTTATCGAAATCAGCGAGATGCTTAACGCCTGCTCTATTTTAGAGATCGTTTCGAGCGATAAATTCTCACTTCCCTTCACTATTTTATTCACATATTGAGGAGATACGCCCATTCTGAGGGCTAGTTCCTTTTGCGTAATCCCTTTGTCTTTGATTGCAAAAAGGACTTGCACTGCAATTTGGGCAGAGTGTTTCAACCATTCTTTATTCGTTTCACGCCATTCGGCTTCTTGGCGCCAGGTAGACACTTGTCCTTTCGATAATTCTACTAATCTTTCTAATCCTTTAGCCATACTATTACAGTTGAAATTCCATTAAATCATTCATTCCTTCTTTGTCAATAACACCTTCTTTTAATAAATAGTTTCTCGCTTGATCCAACTTTACTAATTCCATTTTAGTATGTATCCTTTCGCTCATCGTATGCGTCAATTTGATGGCGCCTCCTGTTATTACATACACTTGAGGTTCTATAAGAATCGCATATAGCCGTAGCCAACTCGGATGCTCCATACCGTAGCATTTACTTTTGTCCAATAATTTCGAGGAGATTTGCCTATCATCTAAGAACCTAAATTTATGATCCAATTGTCTAGCCTCTGTCTTTAGGAAATATTCTTGAAGCTCGGCAGCATCGTAAATAGTTTTAAAAATAGCCCTTTCGATTGAAATATTGTTCCATATCGGATTTCTCAAATCATTTTCATTGGCCGTAAAAAAGTCGAGCAACTGTTCCGTATCATTCCATTTTCTAAATTGTAATGTAAATTCGTCTGTATCGAAATCTGAATTCCAACAAGCGAATAATTTTGAGGTAAAGATAATAACTATCTTCACAATATCAACCTATAAGTTTATTTTTAACTTTCATTTGTCGGTCTACATGAAGAATAAAGCCTTTCATTTACCGCCTTTCGTAAACAAACGCCCTCAATAATACGGCCGCTCTTTATTCCATAAATCATTGCTCCCGAGTTTCTCCGGCAGGTGACCGTTGAGTAACAAGGGAGCGATGAAAGATAGAAGTTATATGATAGAGACTTATCGTTTTATTATTTTCGAGAAGCCAATCCTTTAATCACCTCAATCACACGATGAACATCCTCATTTGTGAGAGTAGGTCCGGAAGGCAGGCAGAGTCCATCGTCGAACAACTTCCCGGTCGTGTCGTCGCCATAATAAGGAGCATCGGCAAACACCGGCTGCAAGTGCATCGGTTTCCATAACGGACGAGTCTCGATGTTCTCTTCCTCCATCTTCAGGCGAATGTCTTCGCGCGTGAATCCCGCAGTGGCAGGATCAACAATGATACACGTCAGCCAAAAGTTGGAATTAAAATCCGATGACGGATTATCGTGCACCTCGACGCCCTTCACACCAGCCAATTCTTTTTGATAGATGGAATGAATCTCCCTGCGGCGGGCGATATGATCGTTCAACACCATCATTTGTCCGCGGCCGATACCGGCGGATATGTTACTCAAGCGGTAATTGTATCCAATGCGTGAATGTTGATAATGGGGAGCCTGGTCGCGCGCCTGCGTAGCATAAAACACCGTTTCTTTCGCTTCCTCCTCCGTGCGGCATACCAACGCACCGCCACCCGAAGTGGTAATCATCTTATTGCCGTTGAACGACAAACAGGCGAACTCGCCGAAGGTGCCGCATTTCCGGCCCTTGTATTCCGAACCCAGCGCCTCCGCCGCATCTTCCAATACAGGAATTTCATACTCACGGGCAATTGCCATTATCTCATCCATCTTAGCCGGCATGCCGTATAAATGCACGGGAATAATTGCTTTCGGTTTTTTGCCAGTTTTGGCAATACGGTCTTCAATAGCTTGGCGAAGATAATCGGGCGACATATTCCAAGTATCTGTTTCGCTCCCCACAAATACCGGCTTGGCAGCCTGGTAAGTGATCGGGTTGGCCGAAGCCGCAAAAGTAAAGCTTTGACAGATCACCTCATTGTCACGCCCAACACCCAGTTGCACCAATCCCAAGTGGATGGCTGCTGTCCCGGCGCTCAATGCCGCCACATGAACATCCTTGTTCAAAAATTCGCGAAGATCTTTTTCAAATCCGTTTACGTTCGGGCCTAATGGCACTACCCAGTTGGTGTCGAACGCTTCTTTTATAAAGTCCTGCTCATGGCCACCCATGTGAGCAAGCGAAAGCCAAATACGTTTATTCATATAAATTCTTGTTTTAATCGATACCCTCTTTTAAGACACGAGTCGCCTTAAGAAGATTCCCATTATGTTGTTTCAAAATTTTTATTAGTTCTTTTTCTTCACTCGAATATAAGTCAGGGGTACGCGCTTTTGACAATACCATACGTCCATGAATAACATTTACCCCTAGAATGGAATCGCCCAACAGATAACGGAGAGTGTGTTTAATTTGTTTTATCGCCTTACCGAGATCCGAACCCTTTAATTCAATCAACCGCAGGACATCCGATGATACGGTGTACAAACCATAATCGCATTTTAGTCCCGTTCCGTCTTTCATGATTCCACCATCGATTCTATACGCGATCAACTCTTTTTCTTCTTTATTTATACCCTGATAAGATACACGCCCACCTTTCTTATCTTCCAAAACAACCTTTGAGCGCCTGTCACGAAATTCGATATACGATTTATCCGTATATTTTTCAATCAACTTCATATTCCAGATCCGATAATTTATCGTATTCCCTGTTTAACTTGCGGGAGACCTCATCGATTTTTTCCGCTTTAATCTGTTTCAATTTTGGATCTAAAATTGACGTCACGGAACCATTCTTAACGAACCAAGCGCCGACATCCTCAAAATTAACCCAATATTTTTGAGAAATTATTTTTTGGGACTCTTTCTTTTTTGATTTTCCTACCGCGGAAGCGAATAAAAGATTATTGACGGATGTAAGGATATACGGACTATGTGTGGTAATAAACAGGTTATGCGCCCGCGGTCCATTTAAGAGCGCCACCATTTGATATATTAGTTCCCGCTGCGTAAAGGGATACAAGTTCTCTTCCGGTTCTTCCAGAAATATATTGGAATAGTGGAGATTAATAAAGTGATAGGCAATACGCTCAAATTCTTTTGCTTGTTCTTTGTTGGCGAAGTAATGTTTGATATTATATATTTTGCGAGGTATCCCAAAATCTTTTAAAGCTAATAGATAAGACGTGCCTCCTGCTTTTAGCACCCATGAATAGATTCTATCAATAAGTTTTTTATTTTGATACTCTCTGGCCACACTATCTTTCTGTCTCTCCTTGTATATTCCTTCCGTAACATACTTCAGCAATAACCAAAGCGGCACCAACGATTGCAAGCCGCTCGAAACGTTTGTAAAATCGAGAGTCTTATTTTCACTGATCATAACCGTATCCTTGCGGTTATTTTTATCAAAGGCATATTTGACGCCAAGGTCTAAAATCTGCGTAGGTTCGTTTGAATAATAGTTGCGCGCTTCTTCCCAATCCGACATAAAACTGCGAATATTATTTTTTTCCAAATTCACGTCGAACCAATTCGGAATAGCCGCGACAATATTCCGTTCCGCAGGAATGTATATCGTTTTAGAACGGATATATGCCCATCGATCTTTCCACTCAAAATGAAACGCGTCCTCTTTTTTAGAGAAAGAAAAGCGCATCACATCCGTTTCATATTCAATATAGGTTTCCGGAACAATGAAACCGTTTAATTTATGAAATTCCGAAAACCGCAACTCGAAGATACCTTTTTTCTCAAAGTCTGCGGGAGACTGTGCAATTGATATCTCTTTTTCCACCCATGAGCAGTAGCAAGCCGTCTTATTGATCGTGCTTTTGCCGGAACTTTGCTCGCCAATGAGCAAATTAATCCGTTTTAGCTCAATTTCCACGTCTTGTATCGGCCCGAGTTTTTTTATAATCAGATGCTTCATTATTTTACTCACTTTCTCCTTGATGTCGAGAGGCAAAAATACAAAATAAAAATGGATACGGTAATATATTGACGTGAAGAGAAAATTAATATTTTAGGCAAACATTTAAAACTGAACTTTACTAAAGGTAATTTTCTGAATAATAAACCATCGGTTATTGCCAATGATATCCGGTCAATAAATTTCTAATATTGCAGATAGTGGGTCGTTATTTCATATGTATGAAAGAATATAAAAACATATGTTTATCATTAACTAAGTTCCTAAATTGAAGAATATTCTATATATAACGATCTGAGTTTATAACGACTTTTTTGACTTTAGCCTTTTCAACATCTATGCACTCCATTATGTCTTGATTAAATATTACAATGTTATTACCTGTTGGATGTAGGGAACTCCTGAATTTTATCCCATGAGCTCCACTATATATTTTCACAAACTCACAGATAAATTGAGTAGGAATATAATCTAACGGAGAATCGTATCTTCGTATCGGCTTAGATAAATCTCTACTTATTTTATCTTTCAGTAATTTGGACTTAATTTTTGTATTGATTTCGTTTTGCATACCTGATTGAGAAAACAGGGTAGGGACCTCGGTAAAGTCTGCAATAGTAATATCTTCTTCAATAGTGTTTTTTAATACGAATGTGCCAACAGATACTTCGTCTAGGAAAGCGGCCCGGATTTCATATAATACCGAATCCTTATTATCACACAAATACAGAAAAGGGATTCCCGCAGGATTTGCTCTGCCGCCTACAGATAAATCTGGTGGTGGACAAAACATTTTAGGGTATTCATACGGCTCTTCTTTTTCCTTATAATGCAAACGAGCTCTGTATAACTTCTTGTTTTCATTTAGAATGGTTTTGCTACTTAACAATCCATCCACCCTAAATCCTCTGTCAGGTATGATATATTGGTCAAATATCTTCTTTTCCATTTAATTGTTTCTTTTAAAATATCCCAATAATTAACGACTTCCAAGATATCGCTTGTAAACTCGACAAGATCATTACCACTTTTGATTTGTGTATTGAGTTCAGGAATAATCGTATCTAATACTTCGGATCCAATATTTTCTGAGCTAAAAAAGTCCCAATTATTTTGAAGAGTTTTTATTAGGCTATGTCCCTCTTTATTAAGTTGAAAATTATCAATAAGCTCTTGAAAAAAATCATATAATTCTTCTATATTAATAATGTCTTCATTGTCGTCATTGCTAAAATCACATTTCCTTTTTGAGATGATCGTGAAGTAATAAATCCTATAATCTCTTTATCAGAAAAACAGTTCTTACAGATTCTCTTCATTTTCTTTCAAATACTCACTTACAATTATCAGATGATTTTTAATCGAAATTTTTTTCACCATGCCTAATCCTGGATAATGATTCCCGTCGCAATATTCTCGAAGTTCCGAAATTGCAGAATTATTAAGCTGAATACTATCGCAAAATCTCAAAGCCTTTAAGGCCGCTTCCTCAAACTTTTGTTGGACATTGGCTATAGAATCACTATCTGTAGAAGAAGTAAAATGTCTTATCCATATCTCGGATTCTTCCTCTTCATTTATATAGGTTAAGTGTATTACAACAGCACGTGGAGTAAGTCCCCCGTTCGTGAATTCTTTTGGGAGTATTGTAAAGTCAGAAAAACCGCTATACCCATCTGTATTATAAAACAAATGCGCCTCAGTTAATTTATGTGCCGGGATTTGCAGATAGTCCGCGTTTTTCACTTGTTTTTCAAATACATCATCTAATCGGATATACGTTTTAGCCAACCCCTTCAAATAACTATCAAGACGACGGTTATTACCCGGGTCCAACAACATTATGACTCCTATATTATCATCGGCACACAGTTCCCTGAGAGAAGGATCATCGATAAATCCATCCATGCAAATCAGCATACAATTCTTCAAATCATATTCGTGAATGCTTTCCCTTATATAGTCACTGTTATTGGTAAAGTGAAAGGCAGGCAAAAAACTGCAATTTTCAAGACTATTCATATAATCCAAAAACACATTTGCGTCACCTTGAAAGTCTCCCTGTGAAGAGTTCATAATTAAATAGGGCGAGAAGTTATTCTCAAAAAATATTTTATTAGCTCTATCCAGATTATTAGTACTTCTATTCACAGGTTCAAGTACAGGGGTAACATAATTTTGAATAACGCCTTCTTGAACTAATTCTCTTAGGGCAATCAGTTCAAACTGCCTAGCTCTTAAATAAGGGTAATACATACTATATAGATATTTTGGTTTTCAATATATTCAATAAATTTTCTTTTTGTGTTTTATTCAGATTCAAAGATAAACAAACTTGATTTAATTCACTATTTATTTTATTAAAAAACTGATTATTGATATTACGTTTTTTCATCGCATGAATGAACAATCCATTCATTTCATCAGACGGAATCTTACGAATAAGCTCTTTGCATATTTGAAATTGATTAAAATCGTTCATTTCAGGAAGCATACCATAGTAGGTCTCTACAATATTCTTGTATTCCCGCGTATGCAATATCTCCATAACCGTTGAAAAATCGGGCCTTTTATTGCTAACCGCTTTCCGTATTAACCGGAAAACTCCCTCCGTTGAATCATACGAAATTACTCCAATACTACTATCATAAGCCATGTACTTATCCAAATGCAATTCCGGTACCACCAAGTAAATCTCATTGAAAATCCTTTTGTATTCTTCCAATTGGTTCGATAAACGGTATTCCTTATCTAAGATCGTTTTTATTTCAAATACTTTAGACGTCCCGTTGAATATCGCCAAATCAGCGATTGCTTTTCCAATTCTGAATTCATTAAAGATGACGGAATCTTTGTTGGCAAACTCTTTTTTCAACCATTTATTAAGTAACTCATTCTTATAAATGTATTCATTGGGATAATTTTTTGCCAAAACCTTATAAATATGCCGAATGTATTGTAAATAACTAATGTCTTTATGCGCAAATACCAGATCATAGGTTTGGACTTTTTGATTTATGGAACTAAAGTCATTATTCAACCATTTACATACCTCATTTCGCAAAAAAAGGGTTGAATAATCTCTTAATTGGTCAATAGAATATGATAGTCTTATTTTCATTTTCTTTCAATTCCATGTCAAGCAGTGTCTGACAAAAATACACAAAATAGTCATTGAAACAAAATAGCATTTGTAAAACGGTTGACTACTTCTTAATTTCCATACCCATTTGCTGCTATAAATTCAAGATAACTTTGTGAATCTTCCTTTGATTTTTGCACTTCCTTAATTACCATAAAAGCAATATCCAAGGGTAAAGTAGCACCATTGGAATTTACTTGCTTCGTAAAATCATGAGGCGTCAATTGGTGATACGATTCACCGCCGGGAGTTATGATTAAATCGGCTAACCGCCGAAAATCTTCATTACTGAAACGCCGGCCTAAGCATATAAACTCAATACATCCTTGTATTGATAGATATTCCGGTATATTTATTCCGAAAAACCTTCGTTCATGCTCTTGTGACCAGTTAAAATATTTTTATTATACAGACTACGGCATTTTACATCCTCTATCTTGTGAAATTTTTCAGGGATTTATAGCTATTATAGATAAAATACGTTTCTCCTTCCACTTATTGGGCGCTATATCCTCCATCAATTAATAAATCTATACCCGTTATCCATTTTGAATTATCAGAAAGCAAAAATTCAATACCATTTACAACATCCTTCACTTCTCCAATTCCTAGAGGATGCATCTGTCTAATCTTGTCTGCATTTTCATCACCAACAGAATCTAAAATTTTTGAAGACATCTCCGTCAATACCATCCCAGGAGAAATACAGTTTACTCGGATTTTTTTGCTCGCTAATTCGAGCGCTAAAGCTTTAGAAGCAGCAATCAGTCCTCCTTTCGACATGCAATAGGCGACTTTTGCAGGTTGCCCTAACCTTCCCATAACAGAACTAATAAATACGAATGAACCTCCTTCTTTAGAAAAGTTTCCTTTTTTTATTAAGACTTTGGAAACAAGGACTGCAGGAACTGTATTTGTTTTTAAAATATCTTCCAGAAAATCCTCTTTGATAAATTTCAAAGGAATTGTTCCTTCTTGACCAGCGGAATAAACAAATCCTGAAAATGGAATACCTGTATTTCTTACATTAGAGCTAATAGCTTCTTCGAGATCTTTCCCATTTTTGACGTCTATCACAATGTAGTCATGTCCTTGCCCCGTACATTGAGCAACAACTTCTTTTAAATTCTCCTCGTTTCTTGATACTAAAACCAAAGAGGCTCCTTTTTGAGAAAGACTAATGGCTGTAGCTTTACCGATACCGGAAGAAGCTCCAATAATTAATACTTTATGATTGGAGAAGTCCATATTATTTGATATAAGATATTATTTTATCTAATGATGTCATCTCTGCAATTTCTTCCGGTTCAAATGACTTATCGAAAGCTTCTTCCAACTCTATTATTAAATTCAAATGCCTTAGCGAATCCCAATTATCAATATTCTTTTGTTTAATATCTTCTGGAAAATCCGAGACAGGCAATTCAAAAACTCTCGACATAATTTCTATAATTTGTTCTTTCATAATTCTATCGTCTTCTAATTGTGTAATATGATTTTATATCTATTTCTTTTGATTGATCAAAAATATATTTTTTCACACCTTCCGCATCTTCTTCCTGTAAAATAAAACCAATTTCTTCAAGAAAGTCTTGAGTCATTTTATTCTTTTTTGTAGGAATATACTCTGCTCGAATATTCTTCCCAGTTTTATTAATTAAATCATTTATAATAGATAGTATAGTTACTTTTTCAATTCCTCTTCCAAGAATTCTACAACTAAGTAAATAAGAATCTAAAAATAAATCATGTTCATTTTCATCTATAATAGCAGCAATAGTAATACCATTATCACCAAATTTATCTTTTACATTTGCACAAAAGATATGACTACCCAAAAGAACCTTTTTTCTTAAATCTTCCTCAGTATAGCGTTGTGTACGTAAATTAAATTGATTCGTTTTTTGAGTCATCTGAGCAATACGTGTTATATTGCTTTCGGAAATGGGAATGATATCCACTATCATATCTAAACTAACGAAGTAATCATCCAGATTCTCAAATTTCTTTTGACTTTCTTTTCTTAAGAGAATTTCTTTATATTGTTCCGTTTTCTTTAAGTCCTCTGCAGATAATTCAAATGTAGCAAAATATTCGTTATAAATATTCCAAAAGAAATCAACTAAACCATAAGGCTTTAGTGGAAAATCAGGAGTAACAACATCGGGTAAGAACTTCCTTACAATTCCTCGTTCCACCGGACTATCATCAACAAAGACCAAACTATCTAGTCCTATATTTAATTCTTCGGCAATAGCTCTAATGTTCTCGGCCTTATTTTCCCAATTAATACGATAAGCGGAGAGAACAGCATCGTTTATCAAATTATTCGGATTATGTTTCCATAAATCCTGTACATCTTCTAAATTATTTTTACTACAAACAGCAAGGATCACTCCTTTTTGGGATAATGCAAATAACAATTCTTGAAAACTTTTATATGCGTTTCCGGGATAGTCTTGCCCAAGTTTAACTCCATAGATGCCTTCTTCACCTAAAATTCCACCCCATAGTGTATTGTCACAATCTAAAACAATACATTTTTTGCGTTTAAGAGTTATGAAATTAAGTTGATTATAGAACCACTCTTTAAAAGATTTCGCCAACTTGGGATTAATAATCATTTGAGATGTGAAAAAGAATCTCCAATCAATCTTTTCAATAAGTTGACATTGAAGAAACTGGTTAATATCGATCACTTTAATATGAGGATTCTCAGTTACTAAAGATTTAAGAAATCTGTAGTTAAAATAATTGATAGCCGTAGAAAGTTCTCTATTTTTCAATTCCCAGTCATGATTGAGTTCTTGATAAAGAGTTATTATTATTATTCTACGATCTTTAATTTGATTAGTAAGCAGTTCGATTTTAGATCGAATTTCGTCTATCTCTTTAAGTTGTTGTTCAGGTGTTTTATGAGGGCCTAATTGATAAAACAGGATAATATTATCAAAATCTTTGGGCGGCAAACTTAATTCACCATAACCACTAAAATAAGTAGTTGTGCTGAACAGATACTCTACCGTATAATTTCTGTAAATATAATTATTCATTATTTTTCCAATAATTCAATTAATCCAATTGAAGAATTATATAAAAAACAAATTTTCCTATTATCAAAAGCTATTGCAGGAATAGGCTGAATTACCTGAATAAATCTCTGTTTTTTTAATTCTCGAATCTTCTCCTCAAAATTATCTATCTCATAGCAGATATGATATAAAGAAGTCCCATTTTTTTTAATAATTTGAGATACTGGATTTTTGTCATTCACAGGTTGAACAAATTCAATAAGATGGTCATTCTCATTTTTTATAAAAAGTAAATTTACACCTTGCAAAGGATCAAAAATAACATCTCCAATCTTCTCATAGCCTAATTTTTTGAATTCAAGAAGACTCTTTTCGAGTGATTGGGTAGCTAACCCATAATGATGAGTTTTCATTTTATAATTCTATTAACTCAGAAATATGAGTATCCTTTAAATCAAAAATGGCAGTTCCCCAAGACAATCCTGCTCCAAATCCACTCGCAATAATTTTTTTATTGCTTGCCTCCCAATTTCTTAATTCGCTGACGATTGTTAGAGGAACAGTAGCGGAACTAGTATTTCCAAATTTATCGAGACTAATAGGAATATACATGTCAGAACATTTTAATTTTTTCACAAAAAAATCAATCATAAACTTGTTTGCCTGATGAAAAACGATACTCCCATAATCTGATATATTGGTATTTGTTTGAGATAAGATTTCCTTAATACCTTTTGGAACAACTTTTAATGTAAAATTGAAGACGTCAATTCCATTCATATATACTTCCAAATCATTCCCGATACTGCCATCCGCACGTTCTCTTTCTTCAAGACTCTTTGAATCATATGGATGACGGCATCCACCGCCATGGATGTTAACAGCTTGCCAACCTTCTCCATCAGTATTAAGTATAGAGAAAAATTCACTATTAGCATTTTTCTCCAATAAAGTAGCCGTACCGGCATCCCCATATAATAAAGCATTCGTTTTATCTTTCGGATTAACTATTTTTGAAAAAGTTTCTCCATCCAGCAATAAAACATTCCTTATATTTGGCAAATTCAGATATGTAAACGCTGTTGTAAGGGCGTAGAGATACCCACTACAGGCCAATGAAATATCAAAACAAATTGTATTCTTGCTTAATTTTAATCTATGCTGTAATATCGGAGCAGTTGCTGGAATTCTAAAGTCTCCCGTTTGAGACATAAATATCAGCACATCAATTGTTTCTCGATCTATACTTAGTTCATTCAGAAGTTTTTCAGCAGCGGAAAAACATAAATCCGATGCACAGATATTTTTATCTACAATTCGCCTTTCGACAATCCCTACAGAATTAATAACTTTCTTTAATTCTTCTTCTCGGAAGAATGTAGTCAAATCTTCATTCCTTACAACCTTTTTAGGCGCACATGCCGCTATCCCCTTAATATGAACATTAGGAATATGTATAAATGCCATTCTATTTTTTAGTTTTTACAATATCATATATATCTCCTACTGTAATTGAATTTTCCAGATCTTTACTATTTAATTCTACTTCGTATTCTTCTTCTATTACAGCAATAAGTCCTAAAGCAGTTAGCGAACTCCACTCATCAAGATCTCTAAAAACTGTATCCGTCGTTAGTTCCGCGGGATCTGTTTCATCAAAGATTAGAGCAAAATTTTCAATAAAATCTTTTACTTCCATATTCTATTAGTTAATTACATGTTAAATTTTTTAGCAGGAACACCAATAAATGTTCCGCTATCCTTTATTGTTCTCAAGAGTATTGCCCCAGCACCTAAAGTATTTAAGTTCCCTATTTTCTTCCCTTGTATTACCCCGGAATTGAATCCAAAAAAGTTTTGATTCTCAATAGTTACATTTCCTGATATTTGCACGTTGGGGCTAAATACATTAAAGTCGCCCACCTTGTCATCATGCCCTAATGTAGAGCGAGTGTTGAAAATATTAAAACTACCCACATTCACGTTACAACTTATAATAACTCCAACAGAAAAAATATTACCAATGCCTAATGCTGTAGTTGTTTTGTCTAAAAATACGACCGAAGGATGAATTATATTAGGAAAAGAAACTTTTTCGTTTGATATTCTCTTCCTAATATCTTTAATATGAAGGACATTACCCACGGCTATACCAACTTCTGTGGGATATTTTAAGTTATTCAAATCTTCAACATTACCCATAACTTTAGCATATATATTTTCTTTTATTGTTGGGTCATCATCAAAAAAGCCAATGAATTTATAATCCACCCCTTGTGATTGAAGAACATCCCTCCAGATACAATAGACTTCCTGTCCAAATCCTCCTGCTCCAATTATAGCAATTTGTTTCATTCTATATCTCCTTTAAATTCTTCCATTGTAGTTTGTCCATCTTGTGAAATACCTTCCCGGACAAATACTTTTTTAATGGTCAAAAGTAATATTTTAATATCGATTTTCAAAGAAAGATGATCGACATACCACACATCGTACTCGAATTTCTGCTGCCACGATATGGCGTTACGTCCGTTCACTTGCGCCCAACCGGTAATGCCCGGACGAACCTCATGACGTCTACGTTGTCTGTTATTGTATAGTGGCAGGTACTGAACTAACAAAGGACGCGGCCCTATCAACGCCATATCGCCTTTTATTACGTTAATTAATTGCGGTATCTCATCGAGCGAGGTGGAGCGGACAAACTTCCCAATCTTAGTCAGGCGTTGTGCGTCGGGCAATAAATTACCTTGCGCGTCCCGCTTGTCAGTCATTGTTTTGAATTTGATCACCTTGAATATCTTTCCGTTTTTTCCCGGGCGCGGTTGGAAAAAGAAAGCTCCTGCCCCTTTGTTGGATATTGTCAGCCAAACCCATAAAATGACAAATACCGGACTGATAACAATAAAGCCAATAAGTGAAAAAATAAAATCAACGAACCTTTTAAAGAATCTTTTATACATCGTAGTTGTTTTTTGCTACTTTATAGCAACATATACTATCATTAAAATAAACATATTTACCTCCATTTAATTGCTTCTTCGCATAGTTGAATATCTTTGTTCCTTCAATCGCTTTCCCTGTTATTTTCGTTTAATTTCGCTTCGAAGACACCCTGAACTCGGAAATTTACAGTTGTCTCGAATTCTCATATATATCATCAAACACTGGTGTCCCATTAAAATATCGATTTTATATTATATATATTTGATATAGTATTACTTATGCCTGATTTTAAAAAGAACCGATTTGAATTTGATTCTTCAGTTTAAACTCAAATCACCAAAGAGCTGAATATTGTAATATGCTGAAAATCGGAGACCTTTTTTTAATGATGAATAAGCACAATTAATAATAGTCAAACTTTAATGGGACACTAGTGATCATCAAATAAGCAAGCCCTAAATACAGTCTTCATTTACGACATAGGGTCAAAAAGTATTTTCAAACCATGTATACACCTCGGGGATACGAATCTTGTACTGCCAGCCTAAAGACACCTCATATAAACTATTTTTTTGATATATTCCTTTTATTATTGAAATCTCCATTAATGTTAATGATATTACTATTTTTAATATCGCCAAACTTTTGCTTACGAGATTTTCCACTTTTACTAAACAACTTGAATACGCCTGTTATTACTCCTAGGAGTGCTACAATTATTGGAACAGCCCAAGCATAATTTTCTTTCAGAAATTCAATCATATTTATAATGAGATAGGATTAGACAAACTCGAAATGGGTAGTGAAGTCATATTTGTATATTTGCTAATTATTTTATTCGCGGTATACCCCCCTAGAATATTTAAGTCCACCGTTTTTAATGCAGGAGAGTTCAGGAATTCACATGCATACAACCAGTTTTGATTAATGCTGCAAAGATACTCTCTAACCTCTTTCTCTGTTAATAGGGGCATAAATTTCTTTAGTTCTTCCACTAAAGGAATAAGATATTCCTGTTTCCTTGCTTTTAACCTTTTGTAAAATAATGTAGTATTAACATCAGAAAACATCCAATTTTTCTTATCAAAAATAAACATACAGGTACCGTCATCATTTACTTTGTGCATAATCTCAGGGTGGATCGTTCTAAAAGAATCGAAATCTTCTTGACCGATTTTTTTCCTGAAATATAAATCATATTGCTTCAGTAAATGATTTTCGTAAGTATCAATAAGATAAATACCTGAAATTGTTTTAGTACAATTATTTTGTATTATATATTCAATATCCAGATTATTTATATTACAAGAATTATCAATGAACGGGGAAAGTTGATTAAAAAACAGATCAAGCATAAATGAAAACGGAGTATTAACAACTTGATGTCGCAGATTCATCAGAACAATTAGACTCGAAGTAAACAGATTCAGATTCGGAATGAGTTTTATAGCCTCATTCAAGATCGCTTTTTCGGTACTATTACTATTGACTTTTAACCTATCTATTAATATGTCAACAATATATTCCTTCATGATATTATCCTCATTAGAAATATAACCGATAAGAGTATCATGTAAAAAAACTTGTATTGCAGGATTATTGAACTTTTCTATTAATTGCATCTGCTGTTCATTTACTAATTTTCTTAACAAATCCCCAAGAAATTCATTAAGTTCTGACTTCGTATTATTTATTGCATCTATAGAAAATCTTTCGAAGTCCTTTCTAAGAATCTCGACAAACATATTCTGAATGTCTTTATACACTTGGCCATCCACAGATACATTGCCATTAATAATAATTGCGTTAGAATTAACAATATTACCAATATGTTGCACACTAATTCGTTTCATATATATTCAAATTATACTTCATCATCATTGCATTAAAATAAATATTTCCAAATATCAATTTTGACTCTTTTGAGTTAGATGAACAATATTTAAATCGCTGGATCGATTCATTCCAAAAGCCATCTGCCACTACATTCCATTGGCTTTGAGTTCCTTGTTGTTGAACCATTTGGCACAGTCTTAAGCCTACAAACTCCAAATTATTTCGGATATTTTCCCAAAAAGCGATATTCCGGTGCCCCAATCCACGAGTTGATGGGTTACTCTCGTCGTACTTCTTGCTAACATGAATAGGAAACACTCCATTGAAGAATGTATCTGTTACGCCAATTTGTTTCAACGTACGCTCTTGGTATATTATAATACCCGGCCGTACCCCATAATGTCGACGTTGTCTATCATTATATAACGGTAAATATTGAACTAACAGCGGGCGGGGGGTCTACCAATGCCATATCGCCTTTTATCACGTTAATCAATTGCGGTATCTCATCGAGCGACATGGAGCGGACAAACTTTCCTACTTTCGTCAAGCGTTGCGCGTCGGGCAATAAATTACCTTGCGCGTCCCGCTTGTCGGTCATCGTTTTGAATTTGATCACCTTGAATATCTTCCCGTTTTTTTCCGAGCGCGGTTGCAAAAAGAAAGCCCCTGCCCCTGTGTTGGATATTGTCAGCCAATCCATAAAATGATAAATAGCGGACTGATAATGATAAATCCAACAAGTGCAAGGATAAAATCAAATAACCTCTTGAATAACTTTTTGTACATCGTATCTTATTTCTTTTTTGCTAAATCACGGCTCTCTTTATAAATAAAAGAGATGGCTAATGAACCATTTTCATTAATTCAGCTAAGGTAGAATTGAGAGAGCGAGGAATTTCGCCATCTTTTAATTCTTGGTAATTTACATCGGCCCCATTAACAAGGTCAACCGCTATGCAATATTGAGGATTTATGAGATATTCTCTTGAATAATACTTATTCAAATAATTGTACAAGGTATCGGCAAACATGCCCAATTCTATCTTTTTAAATCCAGTTTTTTTTGCGATAAACCAAATAGCACCTATATACTCTTTTTCATCAAAATCATACGTATAAATATGACTAGGAGCCACTTTTACGTCTAATTCTTTAATATTCAAAACTAAAAGATTTTTATTACTCATCTTTTTAAAGATTAAATTTGGTGTTGGTCGCCATTTTTCATGATCTAAATCTTCAAATGTATCTAAGACTTTTATGTTTTTCTCGTAGGTATTCTTTTTTCGCAAATTATCTTCAGTCTGATATAATCTACGAAGTTGTTCTTTCTTATCTTTTACAGGAAGAAGATTATTTGATTTAAAACTTTTATTTATTGCACTAGTAGAGCTACTCCAGTAATAACCCTTGATAGGCAGCTTGCTTTCATCAGTACCTAATTTCACCTTCAATGCGAATGTTTGTTTACTTCTTTCAGACTTCCTTTTAAATTCTATGATTTCATTAACTGTAATTGTTTTCATCCTTTATTATATTATCCGGTGCCTTGAAAAATAAAAAATTTCAATATCCTAGCATCTTTTTTATTTGACCTGCAAGTTACTAATGTATCCGGAATTAAAAAAACAATTCCATTATTTAGATGCTATTTCTTTCCTCTAATAGCCTATTTTTGTTCATCTGCCAGGCTGCTTTTATAAGTGCGAATAAAAAAACCAACGTTTGCATGATAATCGGGAATATTATTGACAGGAATATCTTTTACTTTGTTATACACGATTCCCGAATTGAAAAGTTCACAAAATTTGTCATAATACTCTTTGTGTGAGTTATAAATCATTGAACGAATCAATAAAGTCATATCAACATCTCCATTTGACAGATAGTCGTCTATTATTTTTGCATATTCTATAGGATTTACTTTTTTCCAAATGCCAAATAATACTGTCGTCGGCGTCTGCCCCAACCTGAATAATGATCCTAAGCCGTTTTGTTCGATATATCTCTTAATAAACCGATATATAATTTCGTCTATTTCGGGTAGAGTAGAGTAATAACTGCCACAGCTATTGCAGAAATGAGTTGCAAAAAATAAATGAAAAGGTATCAAGGTTCCTTCCGATAAAATCTTTTCAATAATTTCCAATTGTTTTGAATAATCCGGTATAATTTGTGGCATATATTGTTCATTACTTAAATTATTGACGTACCTTTCAATAATCTCGCATATTGTCATCTCTATATGAAACTTACTATTATACATAGTATATTGTGTACGAGATTTATTCACAGATAAACGAGCGAGAGCAATACATATTTTTTCGATACATGCATTATCGATGTTTTTTGAGTATTTCGGATAAAGTATTTGATCGTAAATAACACGCTGTATATTGTCGAATCCATATTGTTTATAATAAAATTCAAACTGTTTGAGGATATCACTCTCATCAATAGTGGGCAACTTTTTAATAAAACATTCGGCCTCTTGATCTGAGATCATATCATCAGGCGTCGCATATAAAAAATACTTATTAAAATACTCCGAAGAACAGATTCTTTTTTTATTATTAATTTCCACCCGATTGCTAGTGCCGGAATAGATAAATGGGTATAAAAGTTCTTGTAACAAGGCATCAATATAAGGCTTCTTGTTTGGGTCGGCATTTTTCATCAAATCATCGATAAAGTTATTATTTTTCTCTTTTCGTTTTTCTTCAGAATCCAATATATCTCTCACAGATAGTTCCATGCTACCTGTTAGTATATGTCTACTTGCCTTGATCGTATTATAAGCGCTCGGATGAAATAATTTTAAAACCTCCAATAAACATAAATCGCCCAAGTTCACTTCTTGATAAACCATGGGCAAGATAAAGGCAATGGAATTGCTATATAAAATCGCTTCTCTTACGGTTGTAAACAACGGAAATACATAGCGATACAATAACTCTTTTAAATCTTCCAAAGATGGTGTACTTTTAATGGTTCCCAAGGAAAAAAGTTTCTGGAACTGTGTGAATAAACAAGATTCTAAAAACTTATTCAGGTGAGCGCTTTGTATTTTAGGGAGATAAATAGGAACTTGCACGATCTTTTCCAAAAAGTGCTTTCCCGATTGTTCGTTTCGATCCTCGAATCGCTGACCAATCGATTTTGCTACCATATCCACATCCATCGCAATAATATACGTCGTGTTCACAAAATCCGCATTTTGGCGGATCAGCTTAAAAACCGCATGAAGTTCTTCATTGTCTAACCGATCGACATCATCAATCATAATCAGAAGATGTTTTTTAGAGAGCTTTATTTTTTCATTCAAATCATTTTTTAATTCTCGTATATCCACATTGATATTCGATATCGCATTTGTAACCTCTTTAAAAGAGTTATGCAAAGTCGTTCCAACCCCCGCCCCGGGGATGGCAATATTCATCAAACCTGACAACCCCAGGGAAACCAAAGGGCCATATTGCTTTATTTTGTTCACGAATGCCCTACTTATCTGTCCTTTTTGCAAGGCTTTAAAGAAATCCAATAATAAAGATTCCTGATCTTTAAACAACCATGGATTAAAATGAATGATTTTGATGTCATTTTCTCCGACTATTTTTTCGCAAATCATATTCAGTAAAGAAGTTTTGCCCTCACCCCATTTACCATAAATACCAATGGTATAACACTCACCACCTTCTCTGCTTCGATTTTTTACAGTCTCCACAATACTTTCTACAATACGGCCGCGACCAAATAAATCCGCTTGTGACGATTTAATGGGACTGTCTTTAAGTATTTTCATATTAATTAATTGATAATTTTAGGAATAGAACACTCAGTTGAAGATATTCAGTAATGCTTCACACACATCGGATTATTCGTAGCGCCTTCTTTGACTTTGATTGGAAATATCGCCTCCTTCTGGAAGTATTTCATAATAAATTTCCCCTTTTTGAATTTTTTTCCTTCCGTTAAACGATGAGTCTCTTAGTTTCCAATCCTTTTTTTGTAATTAGTCAAATAATCTTATGTTTCATGATAGTGCATCATTTAACTTCCTTCTCCAATATAATCAGGCGCTAGATCCCAGAATTCGATATATATCTTTATATTTTTCAGCAACATATTTTATATTAAACCCTATACCGATACCCGAATTGGCATTTGCCTCTATTATTGCATTAGAAACTGCAAAAGATCTTCCGATCATATTAGTTAGTGAGTTAAAATCTATACCCATAATACTAACACTTCCACGTCCTGCTATGCTCTTGCAGTGTTCTATCAGTTTATTTGATTCAGCGGAAATAGAATTTAACTCTGAAGAACCAAGAAAACGTCTCTGTGTAACAATCCCGATAACTGAGAAATCCGATATGTCAATAATTGGACCACCAGAATTACCTCCATTTACGGATCCATCAATATAAAAGGCTTTTTCATTTGGATAACCTGAGACAATAGCATTATGTACTAATAAATGGTCTATTCCATGAGGATATCCGGAAAAAATAATATCCGTACCTCTTGGAACTCGATCTTGCAATTTAGGCCTCAGCACACATCTTTCTTCTGAAACACTATCAATGGAATGTAATATTGCAAAGTCATAATTCATTTCATCCGAGTAATACAATAATTTTAATTTATATTCTTCATGATTTTCAGTATACGCACGAAGAATTATAGAATTATCATAAAGAGCTTCCTTTATCACATGAAAATTTGTTACAATAATTTGTTTGTCACAAAAATGGAATCCTGATCCGGAACTATTTCCACAAACTATTTTTAGGGTGGCATTTGCTAATTTATTATACATGAGAAATCTATTAAAAAATGTATTGGTAGTGGTTAATTAATTCCTTTTTAAATATTTCATTACCATATTGTATGAAGCATCCACGGTATAATTATTCCATAAAAACCGATACCCCCTTTCACCCATTTCCTGAACAAGATGAGTATCTTGGCATAATTTATCCAACGTCGCATTAAAACCCGGCAAATCTCCGTTGAGCGACCAAAGGCCGTAACCATTTTCTTCGGCGATCCGCCCAATGTCGGTATTTTTATCGGTAGCCATCAAAACCGGCATTTTGTATTCCAAATAAGACAATAAGCGCGAAGGATAATTAGGAATCGTAAAACGAGGGTCTAAAAAGATCAATCCAACATCACAAGACTGGACTAATTGGTCATATTCTTTCTTTGGCAGACCGGGTAAAAGCATGGCGTTCTTGGGTGCATACCGTTTAAACCATGCTTCTATCATGGGATACTCCGTACCGGTTCCCACAACGACAAAAAAACGGTCCTCTTTATTTGAATTGGAAGCCATCACGGATAATAAGAACGCTAATCCCTGCGGCTTGCCCAAATTTCCTCCGTAAATAAAGGTGTTTTTGTCTAAGGGAATGCCATATTTATTTCGCGTCCGTTGTTTTTCGTCCTCCGAAAATTCAAGCTTTACCGGTTGTATCGAATTAGGATTCACTTCTACTTTGTTTGGCGGAAGCAACGGATTGTGTTTTAGCAAAAATTCCACATTCGCCGGCGACATGCAGCCGATATAATCCGAAATTGCATAGAGCCTTTGTTCCTTTTTCCGGAAGAAACGATAAATCGGACCGTCTTTTTTCATCAATCCTATATCCACTGCATTTTGCGGAAAGATATCTTTCAAGAGCAAATAGGATGTTGCCCCGTCTCTCTGCTTTATCTTCTTTACGATTTTTGTAAAGGTAATAGGCGGGGTAGAATATAAAACCAAATCAAACGTCACATGCTTAATATGACGTTTGATGGCCCTGTAATACTGTTGCTCTATCGAAAGAGTGGCAAGACCCTTCTCAAGTAAGTTCGTTTTCTGGACATTCAATGTCTTTACGTTTAGAATATGCACGTTTCCTTGATGGGTGGTATACGTTGTTTTTTCTTTATATCGCCTTTCCATAGGACAAACGATAAACACTTCATGCCCATTATCTCTAAATGTTCGCATTAGATCCGTGTAAATACCCCGTTCTTCTATATCGGTTATTCGGACCAATGTCAGAAACAAAATATTCATTTTACTCACTCCACACAACCCGTTTAATGTAATCCGTATAAGAGATGATGATGCGCACAACCTTGTCACTCACATTCGGCATGCTGTAATCCGCTACGGGGCGAAAATTTCGTTCCTTACCTGTTTGCTGATACTGTAATTGCGTTAAACCTTGCATTACCCGTTCGGGATTCAGACCGACCATCATTACCGATGCTTCCTCCATCGCTTCGGGACGCTCATGCGCTTCGCGGATGTTCAAGGCGCGGAAATTCAGAATGGATGATTCCTCCGAAATCGTGCCACTATCCGACAAGACGGCAAAGGCGTTTATCTGCAATTTATTGTAATCGCTTAAGCCCATCGGGTTCATCAGCTGCACGTTTTCGTGGAAAGTTACGCCTTTTTTCTCAATCATTTTACGAGTACGAGGATGCGTTGAAACAATCACGGGATATCCGTACTTCTCCGCTACGGTATTTAATATGTTTACTAAATTGAAGAAATTTTTCTCGGAAGCGATATTCTCTTCCCGATGCGCCGAGACCACAAAGTATTTGCCTTTCTCCAGTTTCAACACGTCAAGAATCGCCGATTTTTCAATTTTCGGTAAGTACTGCGTCAGCACCTCATACATCGGACTACCCGTTTTGATCACCCGGTCGGGGCGCAATCCTTCCGACAATAAATACTCTCGTGCAATATCGCTATATGTCAGATTGATATCCGCCGTATGATCCACAATCTTGCGGTTGCTCTCTTCCGGCACGCGTTGGTCGAAACAACGGTTGCCGGCTTCCATGTGGAAGATCG
>ENA-UOOK01002187-UOOK01002187.1-fermentation-metagenome-genome-assembly--contig:-NODE-2187-length-24501-cov-4.382026_pt1 | contig 24501 bp, 20 predicted proteins | sample MGYA00245777_ERZ724023 | MGnify/ENA primary metagenome ERZ724023 (study PRJEB28704, sample SAMN03018312) | fermentation metagenome | biome: anthropogenic terrestrial biome; feature: soil; material...
CTATTTTTTGAACTTTTTTAATCTCTGCTTCATTTAAACAAAAATCTATAAAATATATTTCTTTATTTTTCAAATCAGAGATTTTTATCTTCTTATCTTTTAAGACATCTTCCCCGGTCACACTATAAGAAAGTGCAATATATTCTGCTCTATTTTTAAATTTCTTCCAGGCTGTATAAGCGGACCCAAACCCATCTAAACATTTTTCGTGATAAAAGACTATTATATTTTTAGATGTATTTTTAGAAATTGCGAAAAGCAAACCAAAAAGAAAAATTGCAGTAAGCGCTGCCGCTGATGAACACGTTCTTAGCTCTATTAAAGAAGCATTAGAAGAGAATATTGTAGAGCCTATTTTAATTGGTGATAGTAAAAAAATTAAAGAAATTGCTGATAGTATTGAATTTAACCTAAATGGTATTGAAATTATAGAAGAACCAAATGCTGCTATATCATGCAAAACTGCTGTAAAAATCGTTCGCGAAGGAAAAGCTCAAGTAATCATGAAAGGTTTAGTCAGCACAGCTGATTTCCTAAGAGCAATTTTAAATAAAGAAGAAGGTCTAAGGAAAGGTGATATGCTAAGCCATGTAGGCTTTTTTGACCCAAAAGCTTATCATAAAGTATTAATGATCACAGATGCTGCTCAAAATATTGAGCCAACACTCCCCGAAAAAATTACTATTCTAAATAACGCCGTTGATGTTTATGCTAAAATTGGTTATCCTAATCCAAAAGTAGCGCTTTTAGCAGCTGTGGAAGTAGTTAATCCAAAAATGCCATCTACTCTTGACTCTGCTGCAATAGTCCAAATGAATCGTCGCAATCAAATTAAAGGATGTATAATTGATGGTCCTTTAGCTTTTGATAATGCTATTAGCAAAGAAGCATCTGAGCATAAGGGCATTGTAAGCGATGTAGCAGGAGATGCAGATTTATTATTCGTACCTAATATTGAAGTAGGTAATGTATTGTATAAATCCTTTACATATTTCGGTGGTGCAAATGTAGCTGCAATGATCTTAGGAGCTAAAGTACCAATAGTGCTAACTTCAAGAGCTGATTCTAATAGAAGTAAATTACTTTCTATTGCCTTAGCTGCTTCTTATTAATATAAAATTGATAAATATTTTAATAATTAAAAATAAAACATAAAATGAAAATATTAGCCATAAACCCTGGCTCTACATCTACTAAAATAGCTGTTTATGAAGATTTAAATGAAGTCTTTACAAAAACTCTTCGCCATAGTGTAGAAGAATTAGCTCCATATAAAAATATTATTGAGCAAAATGAATTTCGCAAAAACATTATTGTCGAAGCTCTAAATGAACAAGATATTGATATTAATTCCTTAGATGCAATTGTAGGCCGTGGTGGTTTGCTAAAACCAATACCTGGTGGAGTCTATAAAATTAATGAAAATTTGCTACATGATCTAAAAGATGGAAAACGTGGCGAACACGCATCAAACTTAGGTGGTATATTGGCATTTGAATTAAAAGCTGTAATAAACAAAGATATTCCAGCTTACATCGTTGACCCGGTAGTTGTTGATGAACTGCAGGATTTAGCGAGATTATCAGGTCATCCTGAATTACCAAGAGTAAGTATATTTCATGCTTTGAACCAAAAAGCTATTGCTAACCGATTTGCTCGTGAAAATGGAAAAAAATATAATGAACTAAATTTAATTGTAGTACATTTAGGTGGAGGAATTTCCATTGGTACTCATGAAAAAGGTAAAGTAATCGATGTGAATAATGCTCTCGATGGCGATGGTCCTTACTCTCCAGAACGCTCCGGAGGTCTCCCAGCACGTCAATTAGCAGAATTGTGCTTTAGTGGCAAATATACTTATGATGATATTAGGAAATTTATTACCGGAAGAGGTGGATTCGTAGCTTATTTAAATTCAAATGATGCATATCAAATTGAACTACAATCAAATGCTGGAGAACCCAAAGCTCGCTTAATATACGAAGGAATGGCATATCAAATTGCCAAATCAATTGGAGCATCTGCTACAGTATTGAAAGGTAATGTAGATCAAATATTGATGACTGGAGGTATTGCTAAATCACAACCTATAATTGATTGGGTGAAGGAAAGAACATCATTCATCGCTCCAATGACAGTATATCCTGGAGAAGACGAAATGCAAGCTCTCGCAGAAAGTGCATATTATGCTGGAATTGGCGAATACGAAGTCAAAGAATATTAAGAATAAATTCAAATTCAATAAATATAATAATAAAACCCACTTTAATTTTAAGTGGGTTTATTTTATTCAATTAGAAATTTATTAAATATTTATTCAATAAAATATTATTATATTTGTAGTTACGAAATAATTATTAATAAATCAAAAGCATAATAATGGTTATTCTAAATAAAATTGATGGAAATGAAATATTAGTCAATTGTGATGAAATCGAAACTATTGAGAAAAATCACGATACTACTATTTCCTTAAGAAGTGGGAAAAAAGTAATCGTAAAGCAGAGTTTTGATGAAATTATTCAAAAAGTAGTCGATTACAAAAAGCTCATTTTCAACAAGGAAATAGAAACAAAATAAATATAATTTTTCTTTTTTAATAAATTTGATTATTTAATATTAATTTATCAAATGGGAAATAATTATCAAATATCCTATTTCTATATTAATTATTCTCTACCTAAGTATTCATTCTACAGTAGCAAGTGATTCTACAACTGTTAGTTATGGAAATGATTCTCTTTATTCTGATGTAAATTTCTTTTCAACCGGTTTTAATAAAAATATTAACGTATTTAATTTCTTCTCTAATATAAATTATAAAAACAATTTAAAAAATCTTAAATACGATATTAGGAATTCATATAATTCAACAGTTCTAAAATTAGATGATATAAATTACAAAGATGAGGATTGGTTTACGCTAAATTTAGAGCATAACATTTTCCACAAACTGAATCTCCACTTAGACAATAATATCCTTTTTTCCTCCGACAATAGACCTATTGGAAATAATAGTCTCTTAGATGTCGTTACAATGCCCGGGTTATCATATAAATTCATTGATAATACTTTATTTAAATTAAATATAGGTTATCATTTAAATGAAAAAATGAAAATAAAATTATCCGGAGTTGCTTATTCAGCCGAACTTAAAATCAATTCATTAAGAATTAATGAGCAATTATCTATCAAATCTAATTCAAAATTTAGACGCTCAGACTTCACAAATAAAAGATATTTTCAGCAGATAATATCTCAAAATTTAATAGAAAATATCTTTGATTTAAATAATAATATTTCTCTCAATGTCAATTATAATAGCATTAATCAAGATTATATTAATTTTATCGACCAAGAGCAATTGAATTATTTATTTGAAAATAATTATGTGAGGAATTTTGATTCTAAAATTGAAATTAAATATTCACCTGCTAGAATTTTGAAATTTTCGGGAAATATGCTATTCGATAATAATTCTCGAAAGAGGGAATATAATGATTTTAATTCTCTTATTACAAATTCATATTATAAGAGAAATTCTGATGCAAACAAAATGTTATTTAATTTAAATTCTCTATTAGAATTAAAAAATATTACTGCCATTATTAATGCTGATTTTGAAAGCACGAAAGAGGAGTTTAAGGCAGAAAGTATTACAGATAAATTGCTTCAAAGCGATATTAATGAATATATTAATATTCAGAGATTTAATGATTATAGTTCATCAAAATTTAGAATGAATATTGCAGGAATTTATCGAATGCGATATAGAGATAGTTTATTTATTAATTTAACTGCTTCAATTTTTCGCTACGATACTCCATATATTGAAAATAATGATGATTATGATGAATCATTCTCAGCACTTTATTCTTCGTATAAATATAATTTTAATAAAAATTATAATTTGAAATTAATATTTGAGTTCAAAAATAGACATATAGTTTTCTTAAAAGCTGAAAAAAGCGCTCAAAGCAACTCATTAAAGACTATTCGCTTTGCCTCCGAAATGGAATTTAATCATTCTAAAGTGTTCCAAAGTAATCCAAAGGTAGATATTATAGCCAATTATAATGTATATGACTTTAATTTTAATGAAGTAAATCCAAATACCTTTAGTTACCGCCAAGTATCATATTTAGATTCAGCAATATTTTGGATTAATAATAATAATTATTTAAATGTTGATATTCTGCTTAGGTATAGTGAGCGAGGATTCTTAAATTGGAATGAATTTAGCGAATTACCTTTTAAATCAAATTTCGAGCAATTATATAAAATAATGTTTTATAATAAAATTAATCAATATACGTTTGGAATTGGTGTAGGGTTTTATAATTTTGATTTAAGTGATTTGCTTAATCAAAAGACAGAACAAAAATCTTATGTGGTAAGCCCTGAAGCATATATAAGTTATAAAATTTCTGAAAATAGCTTTATTATTTTCAACGGAAAGTATGATTTTCTAAATATTAATAATGCAAAAAGAGAATCAGTTAATGCTAATTTATTATGCCAAATTTATTTATAAACTTAATTTTATAATATTACTATTAAAATCTTCTTTTTCTTAAATTATTCTAATTGATAAATGCTTGCAAATATTGTATTTAACGAAGTAATCACTATCCCAAGCGAAAGGAAATCGGTTAAGCTAATCGAACCGATTTTATGTGAATTATATAATACACTTAATATACATAAAGATTTATATTATGATTTGCTTATTACTTGTAGTGAAGCTGTTAATAATGCAATTATTCATGGAAATAAATGTTCTGCTGATAAATCAGTGAAATTCGAAGTATGCGCTCATGACGATGTAATTGAAATTATTGTAAAAGATGAAGGAGATGGTTTTGATCCTAACGAAGTCTCTAATCCTTTAGATGAAGAAAATTTATTTAAATCCTCCGGGCGTGGATTATTCCTAATTCGCGAACTATCCGATATGACTAATATTATATCAAATTCAAGGGGGACTACTGTAAATTTTGTTTTTGAAATTAAATAACTATATTTTCGCTTTTCTTCCCTTAACGCCTTTAAAATCACTATCTTAGGACTAAACTATCAGCCCTATAATTAGATATTATTATTTTAATAATCCTCTGCTTATTTTGTGAAATAACGCAACTTAACTTACTTAGTAATAATTATTTTTGAGCTTACTGAATTGCCTCCACTATTTACATTTACGAAATATATGCCAGAGCTTAGATTATTGATTAAAAAATTATAACTATAAATTCCGGGCATTAATTCTTCAGATAATATTTCTTGAATTAATTTTCCATTTAAATCATATAAATTTACTCTTGCAATTCCTTCGCTATTAATTCCAAAAATTGTATTTGCAATTGTATTATTTTCAGTTAATTTCACATCTTCGATAAATAATTCATCTGGAATAGAAGTAACAGTTAAGTTTACAAGGAGTCCGCATTTAGTGTTTAAATCTAAATTATATGGTTGATATTCAGTTTCTATGCTTGTAGTGATTTGCCCACAACTACCTTTTAAAAACAATGTATCATAAATGAGCAATTCTTTAGCATTTTTATAATTAACGCAGATAGTAACAGGTTTTTTCTCTCCCGGTCTAATTACTAACGGAAATTGACTAATTGGAAATGAATAATTTTTAGTATTTGTATGTTCAATTTCGTCAATAGTTTTAGTATTTAAACTATTATTACTAATAAAAATTGTGACACACTTTTGCTCATATTTATTTAAATCGTTTATAAGAATTTTATTATCATTATTTAGTTCAACAAATTTGAAGCTATTTCCTAAAATAGTATCAGAATATAAAGAAACATTACCCGATTTATCAGTTACTTTCAATGTAAAATATCCGTCTTGATTATTATCAATTAGCTCAATCGTAAAGTTAGTCTCTGTTTTATCTAAAATGTCATTATTGTTAGCATTAAGTTTCACATTACTTGATTGCGATTCTATTAATTCAGCTGATTTTAATCCGTAAGATAATCCAATATTATCATTAATGTTGATTTTATGAACCAAGCAATCAGTTATACTTGATATTTCAGGATTATTCGCATCAATATATCGTGGGATCATTCCACCGGTATAACCATAAGAATTGGCTAAGCCATAACCATATACATATAAACCACATTTTGCAGAAGATTGGAAATAATGAATACCTTGATTATATTTTACTGTAGTATAGCTATACGAAGAATTTCGTATTTTTTTAAATGTATTTTGATTAATTAAGACATTATCTATGTAACAGGAATTTATAGAAGAATCCGGAGCTACTATAACTAAATATTGTTCGGAAAATGTAGTAAAATTCTGGTAATCACTAGATGTGGAATTGTTAATATTATAAATAATAGCTTTTTTTAAAAATTGCTCAACAGGAGGTACTAAAATCATAAGAGGGTCACTTTTTGATTGAGCACCTACAACCCATGGTAAATCTATCAACCTTGATGACCTTTTATATTGAGCAGTCATAATTGGGCGTTCTGCAAAAATGGCTATAGCTTCATTAATTTCTGCCTCGTATACCTGCCCTTTATTTAGGATAATTGTTTCTCTTCCTACTAAAACTTTATTGTTATCTGTAGAAGAAATTATTCTAAAAATATCTTTATATTCAGGTTTATCTATTTTGATTGTAGGGAAAGGTGTAACGAAAGCATCTTTGCCCCAAGTCTCTACTGGAATGAGTTGTTCGCAGAGGAAATCTCTTGATGGATTATCTAAGTCATCTAAAATAGGGATTGTAGCTCTTTGATGTCCGGCGAAAACTGCGATATTTTTATCAGATTCAATATAAGTGCCGGATAAATCTGAATTAATAGGCGCACCGTATGAATCATATTGCAATTTAGCTTGCACTAGATAAGATTCTCCTCTATTTAATACTATACTAAATTCATTAGTGTCATTCTTGACAGTTGGAGTACTAGGTTTAATTTTAATATTTGTAATATCTTCTGTAGCTATTATTGAAAATTGGCTTGGTGTTCTTCCTGCTTTAAAATTGAAATCACTATTATATGATAAAATAAAATTTTTCTTACCAAGAGAATTAACAGGATGTATGATCATTGCATCGCTCGAATAGGACGATGAAGTAAGAGTATATACATAAATATTTTCATCTGATGTAACGTGGAAACCACATTTTAGAGGCATTTGTGATGAATAATTAGCTATTTTAGAAACAAAATCTCCGGGTAGCTCATAATTTTTATAATAATAAGTTTTCAAAACATAAGAATTTGCACCGATTTGAATTTGTTCAGAATGTAAATTACCTTTTATATCTACAGCTTCGATTGTTACATTAGCAGGATTTACTGCAGTAATAAATACATAAAGAAAATCAAAATCATCATTTGATGATGTATGGACATTTGGCATAAAATTAAAATAAAATTCTTTAGAGTCTATAACTAAATCTTCAGTATCATCTTGAGATTTTATGTTAATATTAGTAAATAACAAGACAATAAGAAATATTGCCAAGAAAAGTCTATTTTTTAATATAGTATGTCCCATTTTTTTCGTAATTTTGTTTAGTTGAAAAATTCTAAATCTTAATATCCTCAAATCGTAATAATTGTATTGAAATTATTTATAACGATATAAAAACAAATATAACAAAAATTTTTGTAAAAACAAATAAAACAAAATATTTTAATAAATAAATAATACATTATGCATAAATTACTTCATGCTGAAATTCTTAGAGAAAGATTAACTAATCAAGAAGCTCTTAGCTCTCAGCGGCATCCCGTCTCCCTAATGCTTTCAAATGTACGAAGTATGTATAATGTCGGATCTTTTTTTAGGACTGTAGATAGTGCTCTTGCTCATTCACTTATTCTTACAGGATTTACTCCACATCCCCCCAGAGATGAAATAAAAAAAACAGCTTTAGGTGCTGTTGATTCTGTACCTTGGAGTTATTATAAAAATGAAATAGAAGCTGCAAAGGATTTAAAACAAGCAGGAATAAAATTAATTGCACTCGAAATAACTGATAAAAAACGGCAATATGATTCCTTGAGATTTGAAGAGTTCCCACTTTGCATAGTAGTAGGTAATGAAATTAAAGGAATTAGCGATGAGCTATTAAAAGAGTGCGACGATGCAATTGAAATACCAATGTATGGAGTAAAACATTCTCTTAATGTAAGCGTAGCAGGTGCGATAGCTCTATTTGAAGCAGTAAAGATTTGGAGAAATTTTGAACAAAACAAAAATAAACTTAAAGCATGAAAGAAATGGATAAATTTGAAATGACTGCCACTACTGCCTTCGGATTAGAAGAAGTCCTAGCAGAAGAATTGTATAATATCGGAGCTGAAAATATTGAATTAGGAAATAAAATTGTCTATTTCTTAGGTGATAATACTGTACTTTATCGAGCAAATTTAGAACTTCGTACTGCAATTAGAGTACTAATTCCACAATTCTATTTTAAATTTAGAAATGAAAAAGAATTATATGAAAATATTTTTGATATTGATTGGCAGGAAATTTTAAATCCAAATACTACATTAGCAATTAACTCCGCAGTGAAAAGCGAGAAATATACTAATTCTAATTTCATTTCTCTTAAGGTAAAAGATGCTATTGTCGACAAATTGCGTTCGCACTATGGTAAGCGACCTAATATTGATTTAGAAAATCCTTACTTAAGGTTGCATATCTTTATAATTAATGATAGTTGCACAATTTCATTTGATTCATCTGGCGAATCTCTTCACAAACGTGGTTATCGTACAGAACAAGGGGCAGCACCGATGAACGAGACACTTGCTGCAGGTATGATTTTAATTTCTGGATGGGACGGGCAATCAAATTTTGTTGATCCAATGTGCGGTTCTGGTACGATATTAATGGAAGCAGCATCAATTGCATATAATATTGCCCCCGGTAAAAATCGATCTCATTTTGGTTTTATGAATTTCCCTGATTATGACGAAGCTCTTTGGAATAAAATTAAAGAAGATGCAATTAGTAGAGAAAGAGAATTTAAATTTAAAATTTTCGGCAGCGATGCTGATAAATCGGCAATTAAAAATGCAAAAGCTAATATTATTAATGCTAATTTTGCTTGGAAAATTATTGTAAGGAATAAAGATTTTTTTGAATATTCAAAAGAATTTTTAATCGAAAATGAATTATTAGCTGATAATGAAAATGTCGCTACTATAATGATGAATCCTCCTTATGGAGAAAGAATTTCTCAAGATGATATTGAAGTATTTTATGAAAAAATTGGTGATACTCTAAAGCAAAACTTTACTGGATATAATGCTTGGATTATTTCATCTAATAAACCAGCACTTAAGAAATTAGGGCTTAGAACATCTAAAAAGCTCACATTATTTAATGCTGGGTTAGAATGTAAATTCCATAAATATGAATTATATACCGGCTCAAGGAAATCCAAATACAATTTAACAGAAGAAAATTAATAATATAAATTTCTGATGCTATGATCTATTAAAATAATAAACCCTGAAATTTAAAAATTCAGGGTTTATCAAAAAAAGTCTTTTTAAAATAATCTAATCTTTCACGTAAATATCACCAACAATAGCATCTGTAGCATTGTGAGAAATAATTGCTTTAATTGATTTTGCTCTTAAAACAGCCCCATTTGGGATAATTTTTAATCCGGAATTTGTAATAATATCTCTAGTTAGCACCATTCCTTCTTTTAATTCATGAAGTTTTATAGCTTTTTCTCTTGTGCCGGATTCTTGAGCAGCATTAAGGGCAAGAAATTGTTCTAATAAAATTACGGCTCTATTATCGTAAAATCTACGAGATGATCTTTTAATAATATCTAGCGCTTCTGCTTTGGATTTTCTTAAAATTAATAGATCTAAATAATCGCTAACTACTCTGATTAATCGCGATGCAAGTGGTATTTGCCATGATTGTTGCTTTTCTGGGAAGCCAGTGCCATCGAAATTTTCATACAAATGATAAAGAATATCAGCAGCGTCTTTAAATCTTCCTACTTTGCTTAGAATATCTTTTGATAAATTAGGCACTTGAGTCATTAATGGGTCAGTAGGCATTCCATCTAAAACAACAGGATTATTAACTAAATTATCTGGCAAACTAATTTTGCCACAGTCGCATAAAGAAGCAGCTATTTCTAAATCTCGGAGTTGTCCTTCGTCAAATTCATTTAATTGCTTTGCCATCCATACAGTAATGCCCATTACATTGTGCATTTTTGCTATAGAATTAGGCATTCTTGCATGCAATAAATTATAACCAAAAGCTTTTAAATCGTTTATTGAACTTTCTAATTCATTAGCGATATCATGAAGTAAAATATTTTCTTCAGCTAATTTTTCTTTTAAATTAATATAACGAGAAGCTGAGCGTAATCGATAAACAAATTCTTCATTATTAAATGGTTTATTTATATAATCATCAGCACCTGCTTCGAGAATCTCCTTTTTAATTACCGAATCTGTATTACCTGTTAGTGCAATAAAATAAATATCGTTAAAATTTGCATCTGCTCTAAGTCTTCTACAGAGGTCTAAGCCATTTAATTTTGGCATATCGTAGTCGCAAATAATAATATTAGGATGATACTCTTTTACTTTGTTATAAGCATCTAATCCATCTTCAGCTGAATATACATCTGCTAAATTAAATGAGTTTTTAATATAAGCCTTTAGCAGTAGCAAAATTGCTTCTTCGTCATCAACTATCAAGAAAGTAAGTAATTTAGGCATATTATTTTTTTGCTCCTAATTGTTCTTGAGATTCATTTAAGAAAGTTTTGGAATTAATTTGTTTAATTAAAATACTAACTCTTCTATTCGACATATCGAAAGGATTATTTGGATTTCTTAATCGTCTATCAGCAAAACCGCTTACTTTATCAATTTGCCCATTCCATAAATAATTACTTAACACTCTGCGAGCTGCATTAGCTCTATCGTTTGATAATTCCCAGTTAGTATATGAAGATGATTTGCCATATTGCTGTGCGTCAGTATGTCCTTCTATTTCTATAATATTTGGTAGAGTAGATATTCTCTCTCCTAGCTGTTTCAAGATAGACAAAGCATCTTTGCTTAATCGAGCGCTTCCTACATCAAAGAATAAAGCATCTTTAGATTCAATTAATTCAATTCTAAGTCCTTCTTGAGTCATTTCAATTTTTATATTAGACAAAATTTCTTTCATTGCAGGTTGTTGTGCAATTTGCTTAACGAAATCACTTCTCATTTCATTGCCTAATTTTTCTACATTGCTAGTAGCTTTAATACTATCATTTATTGCTTTTTGCAATATTCCGGCAGATATTGACCCAGCTAAGCTATCGCTATTGCCTTTATTAGTAAATGAAATGTCCATTGGTTTAGCTCCTTCGCCACTTCCAGAGCCCTTTTTGGTAGAAGGCATTACATTAAGATTAATTAGAGAACCATTTTTGGTTAATTCATATTTAAATAGTCCGGGATCTTGGAAATATCCAGATACAGCTTGTTTTACTTCTTCACTAGAAGCAAGTATCCACATCACGATAAAGAAAGCCATCATAGCAGTAACGAAATCAGCATAAGCCACTTTCCAAGCACCACCATGATGCCCGCCATGACCACCTTTTTTCACTTTCTTTATAATAATCGGTTGCTCTTTATGAGTACCTTTACCTGTATCTTTATCGTCAGCCATTTACTATTAATAACCTATGATTTTTTTATTTAAATTAATATTAGCACTAGAATAATTAACCTTTTTTCACTGCTTCTTCTGTTTCTTTAAATGTTGGTCTATTGCTTGGGTCAATAGTTCTTCTACCATATTCGATAGCAACCGAAGCAGGCGCTCCCTTTGCAAAAGATAGCACAGATGCTTTAATAGCTAAAATATAGCGAGATTCTTTACCTACGTTATAAGCCACATTAGATGCTATTGGACCAACTAATCCATAAGATAGCAAAATACCTAAGAATGTACCTACTAATGCAGCTGCTACTTTTTCACCAACTACAGCAGCCCCTTGATTAATAGCACCCATTGTTGTAATAATACCAAGCACGGCTGCTACGATACCCAATCCTGGGAAAGCGTCAGATACTACTTGAATAGCAGCAGGTGGGACGGATTCTTCTTCATGCAAAGCCTCAATGTCTAAATCCATTAACTCTTCTAAGTCATGAGCAGGTACACCGCCCGATAATAATGTTTTAAGAGTATCTGTTAGAAATTCTACAGCATGATGATTTGCTAAGAAACTTGGATATTTTGAGAAAATGCTACTAGACTTTGGGTCTTCTACATGAGATTCAAGGGCAATTAATCCCTCTCTTTTCGCATATTGAAATATTTCATAGAGCATTTGCAATAATTCAATATAGCTTTTTTTGCTTACTTTTGCTCCCTTTAATGTACCTAATACACCAGCAATAGTTTGCTTCACTACAGATAAGGGATTTGCAATCAGAAAGCTACCGATAGCAGCACCACCAATTATCAAAAATTCACCTGGTTGCCATAGCACTGCTATATCGCCGTGTAACATATACCCGCCGATTACAGAACCGAATACAACCAGAATGCCGATTAATACAAACATTTAATTTATTTTCCTACACTTTTTTTGTTTCTCGTTATTTTTTTCTATTGATATACCTTATCGGTTAAATCAATTTTTTTTTTAATATTATATGCCTTCAGCCAATTTAAGACTGCTCCTACGATATCGCCTTTTGCTAATAAAATATAGGAAAGGTGAATGTAGCCTTCTTCTTCATTTGGTAGCAATTTTAATGCCGAGCTTACATATTTATATGCTTCTTCTTTGTTACCAATTAAAAATTGAATCCAACCATAAGTGTCTATAATATTAGGATTATCTGGTTGAAGTTTGATAGATATATCGGCATATTTTAGTGCTTTATTTAGGTCTTTCCCAGAAATAGATAAAAAATAAGAATAATTATTTAATAAATTAGGATTTTCGGGGAAATATTCCACTGCTAAATCATAATACTTTATAGCGGAATCTATATTTTTAATTAGTGAATATGTATCACCAAGAGCAATTAATAAGTATTTTCTTGTAGAATCTCTATAATATTCTCGTTTATATAAATTAATTAAAAAATCATATTCTTTATAATTAGCTAAAAGTGACGTAAGAATAGTATATTGCTCTGGAGAATAAAATGTCAATGAATCTCGATTATTATTAATCAATTGCATTGCATAATCATAATATTGGTAATTTATATTAGTAATTACTGAAAAAAGTAAATAGTTTTTTTGCTTTCCGGCGCTATTGTTATAGTATTCTCTTGCTGTGAGAGAATCATTAATATTTAAATATAAATTCCCAAGGAAAACATTTTTTAAATCTTGTTCTAAACCAGAAGTATTTATAGAGTTAATTAATTTATGAGCTACATTTAAATGAAAAGTATGCTTAAAAAGCGAATAAGGGTAAATTGAAGCTAATAATCCATTAAATACATTAGCAGATGCATATTTTTGCAATGTATCGATATACTTTATACTATTTACTAGATTATTATTTTTTATATTTTCTTCAGTTAATTTATTTATAATATGGTTGCTTATTTCAGGCGAAGTAAGATATTTTTCCTCATAAGCAAGGTAATTCTGTTCATCTTTTAAAAATAGATAAATATCCATCAAATAGAGATATAATTCATAATTGTTATATTCATCGATGCAATTTTTAATAATTTCTATAGATTTAGCTATATCTATATTTGAATATAGGTATGCTAATCTTAGCTTTTGTTCTTCAGTATTTTCGTATTTTAGTAGAGAATTTGTAAGTTCTATTGCTTTTAGTTTGTCATTTTTATTATCATATAAATCAATTAATATATGGTAAGATAATACAAATGTTGAATCGATTGCAATTGCTTTCTCGAAATTATTTATAGCATAGTCGAATTCGGCGATCTGCAAATAGCATTCACCAATATTATGGTAAGTCTGAGCTGATGGGAAATAGTCTGCAGAAAACTTATAATCTTGAATAGCGTCTAAAAAATTATTAGTAATTTGATTTGATTTTGCTGATATAAAATATGATTGTGCTAAGCGAAATCTTAAATCTGGAGTAAATTCATTAATAAATGTTATCTTATCAATACTTACTTTTTTCCCCGAGGAGCAAGCAAATATCGATAAAATAGAAAGTAATAATATTAATGATATGATGATTCTTTTAATCAAATTAGGTAATTATTTTAGACAATTATACAAAATATTTTAATATACAAATATAAGATATTAAAAATTAATAATTTCTATAATTTATAAAAAATTCATAAAGAAAAAATATACTTTGATTATAGTATTTATATAATTTTTCAATTATAATTTTAGGATATTTTCACCTTCGCTTTGGCTGATTGGTATAATCAACTCTGGGTTAATTTCTTCTTCGGTAAATATACCAAAGCTATCTTTAATATGCTTTATGTCCCAATAAGCCCAGGGGATATCTATTTCTTTAATTAATTTGCTAAATTCCTCAATCCACACACATCTGCTTAGTTCGTCGGCTCCGGTTCCTACTCCATATTCGCCTAAAAATATTGGGACATTATTTTTTATTGACCAATTTTTTACTTTATAAAAATCTTGTCTAATTATATTTATTTCATTTTTATTGATTGGGAAGACTAAACCAGTTTCTAAATTAGTCCATGATAAACCTTGATGCGTAAATTGATAGGGACTATATGAATGGAATGTATAAATTAAATTTTCATCTGGATAAATGTTTGATTCAGCTAAAGACCAAGCGGCATTCCAATTATTAGCTCCTAGAATTATTGTGCGAGAATTTTCACCAAAATCAATTTCACGAATTGCGCTAATTATTGCCGATTGCACAATAAATAAATTTTCATTTGTGATTAAATTATTAGGTTCATTCTTAATTTCAAAGAAAACATTTTCTTTCGGCAAATTAATATATTTTTCTGTAAGGTGCTTCCATAGAGCTGATAAACGCTGAATATGTAGCTTATAATTATCATTGGTAAGGATAGGTCCGTGATGATTGCATAAAATTAAGTTCATTTTAAGCTCGCTACACCATTTTATTACTTCGTCAATTATCGAATATACTCTTGATTGTAATTTTAAGGAATAAGGAGGTTCCATTTCCGCAAGCCATTCAAATAAGACTGGTAGGCGGACAGTATTCATTCCAAAAGATTTCATTATCTCTAAATCATTAAATAAATATACTTTTTCTTTTGGATAATCTTGTTGCCAAAATGCATCTAACCAATTATTTAAATTAAAACCTTTTCCTAAATTTTTTGCTCGTTTATTAGCAATGGAATCAAACATATTTTTAAAAATTGTGATATTCGATATAATTGAATTTTAAAACCAAAAACGTTTTTCGAGATTAATTATTTATACATTAATTTTTAATTCGCTTTCATTGAAATATTTAATATCTCTAATTCTTAGATTATTATTATTTTTGTATTTTGTAGGATTAATATCCAGAAAATATGATAAATATCACTAACAAAAATATATTTATTAAATTCATTATTCTAATTTTCATTGGAATACTTTTAATATTGAATTCCTGTGCGGTAATTAAAGCTCCTTCCGGTGGACCAGATGATACTACTCCTCCAGAAATAGTAGAAGTATATCCAGAAAATAATTCAATAAACTATAATGGCGAAACTATTTATTTTAAATTTAATGAATATCTTGATAAATCATCCGTTGTAGAAAATGTGCGAATATCACCAAAATTTACTCCTGATTTCTCATGGACTGGTAAAAAATTAAAAATAAAGCCCAAAAGCGATCTTATGCCTAATACAACTTATAGTATCACTTTAGAGCCGGGATATAAAGATATTGTAGGTAATAAACCTGATAATTCTTACTCCATAATTTTTTCTACCGGTAATTATTTAGATAGTGGTTTCATCGGTGGTACTACTAAAAATGCTATGGGATATAGCGTTTTTTTATATAACATTTCTAATATAAATCCAGATACTTTAAATATTAAGCATACTAAACCAAATTATATTGCTAAAATCGGCGAAAGCGGTGAATATTCTGTTCTTGCATTACCAGATGCTACTTATAGATTATTTTTAGTTAATGATCAAAATTTAGATGAACTTTATAATGAAGGAATTGAAGAAATTTCAGCCTATAGCAAAGATATTATCCTTAATCAGCGGATAAAACAAAACAATACTTCATTCTACGAAACTAAAATTGTAGATAAAAATCCCCCTGAATTACTTGAATCTATAAGTTTAGCAGAACAAATTATTCAACTCTCTATGAACGAAGAAATTGATACATTTTCTTTAAATTCAACCGCTTTTATATTGCTCGACTCGCTCACAAATGAAAAAATTAAAATCAATGCAGCAATAATTTCGCAAAAAGATAATAAGAATATTTTGCTATATAGTGATAAAAAAATGATAAATAATAATTATTACCGAATTATTATTGATAATTTATTATTTCCAATAAAAGATATAAGTGGTAATAAAATTAATAGTAAAATCACTTCTGAGCCTTTCCAATATGTCGCATCTGACACTATTACTGCATTTAATTTAATGTCATCAATTTCCGACAACTCTACAAATATTAGTTTATCGCCTAAAATCAATATTATATTTTCATTTCCAATTTCAAATCCAGAAGTAGGAGAAATCATATTAAATTTTAACGATAGCAAGAAAAATTTACCGACAAAATATGAGTTTATTAATTCTAACACAATATCAATTTCACCTGTCAATAGATTAAATAGTAATTCAAATTATAAAATTTCAATACCAATAAAAGGAATAGTTTCTGCTATTGGTCAGAGACTACCAGATACTACACTTATACTAAATTTCTTAACTGAAGACCTAAGACTAAATGGGTCATTATCAGGCAATTTGAGAATTAATGGAGCCACTGGGACAGTTGCTGGTAATTATTATATTGTTTTAACTAAAACTGACGGAAAATTTGACGAACTTTCTATGGTCGATTCAACCGCAAAATGGGAATATTTAAGTCTGACAGAAGGCGAATATGTAATAAATGTGTTTAAAGATGAAAATAATAATGGGAAATATGATAGCGGAAGTATTTATCCCTTTATTCCTGCAGAAAAATATTTTTTAGTTAATAAGAAAGTAAATGTTGTGCAGAGATGGAAGGTAGAAGATATAATAATAGATATTACTGAATAATATTTATAAAGTAAAAATCCATTTTTATTTCTAAAAATGGATTTTACTAAATTAAAAAATATATAAATTGAACTTAAAATCTATAAGAAAGACCGATAGATAAATCTATTGGTGAGTTAGATAATTTGTATCGCGAGTCAATATCTCGAGCATATAAAGCTAAAAATTGATTATACGTATCGAATTTGCCTGCAAAATTAATTCTAATGCCTTGCCCAATGTCAACTGAAGCTCCTGCTCCTAAAATTTGTCTATTTGCACCATCTACATCATTTTTATATGCAGAAGTAATTGTATTATATGATGCTCTTACTACTATAGGTAGCTTTGGGATAGCATATTCGGCTCCTACGCCCCAAGAAAACCTTCCACCTAATTCATTTTTGATTAATTGATTTTGTGAAGTTGCATAGTTATCCGAAATACTTACATAATAAATATCATTATAATCACTATAAGTTTTGATTTTCATAGATGATAAGTCAGAGTATTCAATTCCGGTAGTCAGAGTAATGCCCATTGCATAGAAAGACATTCCTAATGAATAAATAGCAGGAGTAGTCATTCTATAAGCTATGTTGTAATTGCCATGAGTAAATGGATTTGGAGAAAATCCATTATCAAATAATGATGAAATATTTACTGAATCATCAAAACCTACGAAATATGAAGTAGGTACTCTCACAGCTGCACTCAAACGAGTAAAATCACCTATTTTAAATAAAAAACCTAAGTTCGCTGATACCCCAAACACACTCTTTTCTATATTCTCAAAAGAATATAGTGAATGAAAATCAAGAGTACTATATTGCATAGAATCATAAACAGAATATAAATTATTTTTATCATACTCTGAATAATTTCGTGTATAAGATAATCCACCCCATTTCACAATGAAGCTGCCACCAATAGATAAATTATTAGTAATATCAGCACCCACACCAAATGATAAATTATGCAATCTACCTTCTTGTACTACAGTGCTTGTTTGCTGTACATCTTTATTAATAGGTGTTAGAGCTTTATTCCATTCGGGCGATAAGAAAATATGATATAAAATATTTGGATTAGTATTTGAATAATACGATGCTATAGATGAATGCGGATTATACCAATCTGTCTTATGTTCTTTATTATAATCACCTTCTCTATGATATAATATTGAGAAAGTAGCTCTTCTATTATTTTTTGGATTATAAGTAATAGGGAAGGCTACGCCTATATTATTAAAAGATAATTTATTATTTGTATAATCTGTAGATGTACCGAATTGAGAAGCAGTAACTGTATTTGTCTGAAAATTCAATCCAACGCTAAATTCTTTTTTCGGTAAAAGGGCTAATCCTGCAGGATTATAAATTGTAGCAGAAATATCATCTACAATTCCCATATAAGAAGTGCCTAATGCTGTTGTGCGAGTACTAGTATAACCATTAGGTACGCTTAGCAAGACGCCATCATCTACTTCTTGAGCTTTAATTATCCCACTAATTGAAAATATTAGTGGGATAAATAAGAAATTGAATATTATTATATTTTTTGAATGTTTTACATTTTTAAATAGACCTATCATTTTTATCTGCTCCCTCTGCTACTACTTCTTTCTGTTGAAGAACCAGTACTACTTGAAGATGAAGAAGATGATCCTCTACTTGATGAGGAAGATGAGGACGAAGATGATGATGAAGACGAAGAATTTCTACTTGGAGAAGATGAGCTTCTGCTTGGAGAAGAATAACTACTTGAGTTACTTGAACTTCTATTACTACTTCTTGGAGTATAACTTTCTTTTCTTGTACCCTGACTTGGGCTTACATTTTGGTCTCTTCGTTCATTTCTATTTGGTTCAATAAAAATGCTTTCTTTTTGTTTTTTATTATTCGGTGTTGCTTCCACGTTTGGCTTTAAATTTTTATCAACGCTACTTGAGCGATTAGTAGAAGAACTTGAATTACTTGCCGGAGTATTTTTATTACTTGTAGAAGAATTGTCTTTCCAAATATCTTTATTCTGGTTCACATTTTTATCAATGCTACTTGAGCGATTAGTAGAACTTGAATTACTTGCCGGAGTATTTTTATTACTTGTAGAAGAATTATCTTTCCAAATATCTTTATTCTGGTTTACATTTCTATCAATGCTACCTGAGCGATCAGTAGAACTTTGAATTCCTGAAGGAGAATTATTTGTTCTAATATCATTATTATCTCTGCTATCATTAGCACCAGTCCCTATGCTTGCACCACTTCTGCTATTTGATCGAGGAGTAGAGCTTGAAGGTACGTAATTTCTATCATCGAATTTTTCGTAACCTCTGCTACTTCCAAAGACTCTGCCATTAAATTCTTCACTTTTATTATATCGATAGTTATTATTTCTATAATAATCATAACGGTACCAATAATCATCATAGCTTCCATATTGACCCCAGTAATTGCCATAGTGATGATATGGATGATAACTATATCTATTCCAGTAATAGTAATCATTGTACCAATAATATCTATATGGATTATAGAAAGCATAATTATAATAATAATTACTATAATATGGATTATAATAATAACCATAATATGGTCTGCTCCAAGACATCGACACATAGAATCCTGGATAATAATATACTGGTTCATAGTATGAATAAGAATATGGCGACCACCATGGCACAACTACTGGCACATACCTTACTTCAGGTCTAGATCTATTGTAAGATGAGTAATCTGAATAATAGGTGTAGTCGTCATTATCATCGTCGTAATAATTATCTCTATTATCATAGTTATAATTATTATTTCGGCTACTATAATCGGAATTAGAATTATAATCCCGTCTTTCGCTCTTTGGATAATTATTCCATTCATAACTATCATTGTAATAATTGCCTGATTGCAATCCACCGCAAGCTGTCATCACAATTGTTGCGGTTATAATTAAGAATAATGTGATCTTTTTCATTGTGATTACCTTTAGAAATTAGATTTGTAATAAAGTTTTATTATTTATCCTAATAATTGTTAATTGTATTTGTTTTAATGAATTATTCTATTTTAAAATATAAACGAGAACTTTATTCAATAGTTACAATAAAATAAAATAATCAATTGATAATCTATTCTTTTTAAAATCAAATAAGATATTTATTTATACGTAATAGTAAAATAAATAATTTATCTTATTATTATTTTATTTTATTAAATTAAAAAAATGAATATAACTGACGATGAAAAAAAGAACTGGTTTGCAGAAGTCTTAAATAAATTTATTCCTGATGATATAGATATCAAGAATAAAACTCCTGAACAAATCATCAAGGAATATTCGAAAAAAGCTGCTTCAGTTGGCTTTGTCGCTGCATTGCCTACTGGATTTTTAGGGTGGGCTACAATACTCCCAGAGATTGCACTCACAACGAAAATCCAAATCAATATGATTTATTCTTTAGCGAAATATTTCAATAAAAATGTGCAAGTAAATTCTACTTTCATCGCAATGATATTCGCAGAAGCTCTTGGAATAGATATAATTAAAACACTTGTAACGCGATCCGGCGGGAAAATAGTCGTTTCAAATTTAATAAAAAATGGCTTAAAAACTCTTTTAGAAAAAATCTCGATGAATATTACAAAAAAAATTGCGACAAGATTGCCTTCGAGGTGGGTTCCATTTATTTTAGCACCAGTTTATTCAGCTTTTGCTTATTCATCAACTAAACTAATCGGCAAATATGCAATGATATATTTAACTAAAGAAATAGTATATGAATTGCCGGAAAAATCTGATGATACTTTAAACAACGTCTAAATAAAATAATATAATAATTATGTTTCACAAAATAAAAAAATATAAATATGCTAATTAAAATTGGTTTTAAAGAATGCTCTGATTATATCAAACTTAAAGCAGATAAGGATATTAAATTTAAATACCTAAACCCTTCAGTTGTCATTATAGAATATCTTGTAAATATAGATTTAAAAATTAAGAGTCTTAATAATGATGAAATCATACTCGGCTATGATTTAAATAAAATTGCAGAAATGATGGCAAAAGGTCAAATACAGGATATTTTTAATAAATTAGATGCTAACATTATTAAAATTAATATGGATCGCCGTGAAATCTATGTTAATTTAGCTAATGTACCCGGATTAAATCAATTCCTAAAAGATTTTATCATTTCGTCGCTTGGTTTTGATAAAGATGGAATTAATATAGAATTATCTATTAGATAATTTCTTTCCATTTTAAATGTTATTAATTAATTTTTGCAAAATAATTAATTGTATTATTTTGTAAATAATTGATTATTAAGTAATTTTGTAATTCATAAAATTTTAATATTAACATAGAATTTTAATTTAATAAAAATGGCAAAGAAACATAACATTCTTGAAAACAAGAAATCTAATAAAGCAATAGCTGCTAATACGCCTACATGGAAATTTCCTTTAGGAAGAAAGAATATTTATTTTATCCTTGCGGGCATAGCCTTAATTATTATTGGCTATATATTAATGAGTTTGGGTATCACTGAAGACCCAGCTGTAGTAGATGGCAAATGGAATAATGTATTTTCAGTTTGGATTGCGCCTGTTGTGCTAATAATTGGGTATTGCGTAGTGATACCATTTGGAATTCTTAAAAATTTCGATAAACCAACTAATAGTCAATAATAAAACAAAACTAAATAAATGCCAAAAACAAAAGCTGGATATATTGCTATCGTAGGCAAACCAAATGCTGGCAAATCTACTTTGATGAATTCAATTTTAGATATGAAGCTATCGATAGTTACTCCGAAACCTCAGACTACTCGAAAGCAAATTCTTGGCATTTTTTCAAATGATTCTAACCAAATCGTATTTATTGATACACCAGGGATATTAAAACCAAAATACGAAATGCATGTGAAAATGATGGATTTCGTCGAAAATGCTCTCGAAAGTGCTGATGCAGTTGTTTTCATTGTGGATATTAAAAAATACAAAACTGAATTAGACGACCAAACTCTTAAATTTCTAACTACAGTAAAAAAAACTAATAAACCAATTATAGCAATTTTAAATAAAATTGATCTATATCAAGATGTTAAAAATGTTCTGCCAATTATTAGTTATTATAATGATTTGGATATTTTCAAAGAAATAATTCCAATTTCTGCATTAAAGCAGACACATATTGAGAGCTTAATTTCCACTTTAATAAAATATATTCCGGAAAATGAATTTTATTTTGATCCTGAAGATATTAGTACTCTGAGCCAAAGATTTTTTGTTTCAGAAATTATTCGTGAACAAATCTTTCTTTCATATTCTGAAGAAATTCCATATTCTACAGAGGTTGTAATTACACAATTTCGCGAAAAAGCAATGGGTAAATGGTATATTTCGGCTGATATTATGGTAGAGAGAAAATCACAAAAAATTATTTTAATTGGTAGAAATGGAGAAAAAATTAAAAATACTGGCGAAAAAGCTAGACAAGCTATTGAAAAGCATTTAGAAAAAGCAGTATTTTTAGAATTATTCGTAAAAGTTCGCGAAAATTGGCGCAACAATAAAACAATCCTAAAAAATTTAGGTTATTAATATTTTATATACCTAAATAATATAATTTAAAAATAATTTTTCTTATTTTTTTTATCCCACAAATTTTATCTTACAAAAAAAAGCTACTTCCTTTTATGGAAGTAGCTTTTTGATTTTAAGCGAGCAGTATGTTGTTTATTTTACTGCTATATTTGATTAGCTTATTTATTTACTATGATTTGGCGAGTAATTACCTTACCGTTTATGTTGATATTTAAGTAATAAGCACCGCTAGATAAATCTGTTACATTAAAGATAATATCTTGGCTTGAGCTTAATACGCCATCAAACAATGTTCCGTAATTTCTACCTGCTGCATCGATTAAACTTACTGTCATCGGATAAGCGCGGTCTGAAGTTACTGAGAAGCTTGCTGTATGGCTAACTACTGGGTTAGGTACTACATTGCTTACAGTTACGCCCATGATTGGTTCTATTACTTCTACCTTTGGACCTGCTGTGATTGTCACATTAGCTGAAGTGCTAACTAAACCACAACCGTTAAGTACTTCCACTGTATAGGCATAAGTACCAGGATTAGCTTCTTGGCCAGTATATGATGAGCTAACTGCATTAGCTATTAATGCACCATCGCGATACCATTTATACTCTAAATTGTTTCCTGATGCTAAGACTGTAAGTGTGAAGCTCTCGTTAGTAGCTTTAGTAGTTGCTGCAAATGGTTCTGTAATTACTGGTATTGAATTAACTGTAAATACTGCTTCATTTGATTTTACGCTTGAACCGTCTTGCAATAAACGTGCTAATACATAATATGTACCTGATGTAGCTGGGGTTGCTATTACGCTAAGCTCATTGCTAGTTGATGAAGGTAATACTGCATCTACTCCATTTACGTCAATAAAGTGCCATTCATAAGTAAGCTCATCGTTAGGATAAGTTGTCTCTGCTAATACACTAAATTTATAAGAATCGCCTTCGCAAGCTGAAGCATCTGCTAATTGTTGTGTGAAAGCTACTGTAGCTGGGATTACGTGTACTCTATCTGTATAGATATAATCGCCACATAAACCTTTAATGCGTAAGTAATATTCTGCTGTTGCGTCGCTAGCATCTGTATTCTTAATAATTAAAATTGATGATTTAGCTCCTGCATATTTTGCATCGTCTCTAAGTTCTGCATTACCTTTGAACCATTGGAATTCTGCTACATAATCCGGTGCTGCACCAATTGCATTTGTGCGTACTTCAAAAATAGCTTTCTTACCTAAAATTGCATGTTGATTAGTTGGTTGAGATACAATTTGAGTCTCATTCATTACATAAATTGTAGCAGGATCTGATACTAATACTCCATCATCTCTACCTGGCACACAACCTATTACTTTTACTAATACACCATAAACACCGCTATCATCGAAAGTTGCATTTTCAATTACAAATACTGGTTTATCGAATGTAGAATTTTCTTCAGCTGTGATTGGTTTGCCATCTTTAGTCCATTGGTAAGTTGCGCCTTCGCCTTCAGCTTTTACTTCTAATACAATTGCGTTGTTTTTGCAAAGGATTTGTGCTGTAGGTTGATTTAATATCTTAACAAATGGTTTAATTAAGATGTTGATAGAATCGCTTGCTAATTCTTTTGTATCGCAAAGTGAGCTACCGATTAATACTAATCT
>ENA-UOOK01002188-UOOK01002188.1-fermentation-metagenome-genome-assembly--contig:-NODE-2188-length-24500-cov-3.837636_pt1 | contig 24500 bp, 19 predicted proteins | sample MGYA00245777_ERZ724023 | MGnify/ENA primary metagenome ERZ724023 (study PRJEB28704, sample SAMN03018312) | fermentation metagenome | biome: anthropogenic terrestrial biome; feature: soil; material...
GAAGGGCCTCGGGGCCGCGGCGTCCGTCCGTCCGGATCGGCATGCCGACGAGGAGGACCTCAGGGTCGTACTCGTCGACGAGGGCATCCAGCCGGACCAGCCAGGGGCCTTCCGCGGCGAGAACGGCGATCCCCTGGGCGAACATCCCCAGGGGATCACTCACCGCGACGCCTATGCGGACGGTCCCCAGGTCGAGCGCGATCGTCCGTCTCATCCCTTCGTCATCTGCGTTTCGACCACGCCGGGCAGGGCCTGGAAGACCTTCTCAAGCAGCTCGGGGTTCTTCCCGCCTCCCTGGGCGAGGGCGGGTCGGCCGCCGCCGCCGCCGCCGAGGATCGCGCACATCTCCTTCATGATCTTCCCGGCCGAGATGCCCTTCTGGATGGCCTTCTCGTCGGCCATGGCGACGAGCTGGACGTTCTCCCCCTCGGCGGACTCCAGAAGGATGGCCATGCCGCCCTCGGCCCGCTCGTTCCGGACCCTGTCGCCGATCTCCCTCAGCTGGTCGGTGGCGACGCCGTGGAAGAGCCCGGAGACAAGGACCACGTCCCCCACAAGGGAGCGGTGCAGCGTTGTTCCCAGGGTGTCGCTCAGCGCCTTGGCCTTGAGCTCCTCCATCTTTTTCGTGAGGGTCTTCAGCTCGGCCTGGAGCTGCTGCACCCTGGGGATGACATCGGCCTCGTCGGCCGAGAGGATGTCTCCAAGGGCGCCCATCTCCTCCCAGAGGCGCTGAAAGGCGCGGACCGCCTCCAGCCCGGTGATGGCCGTGATCCTCCTCGTCCCGGATCCGATGCTCTCCTCGCGCAGGATCTTGAAGGGGCCGATGTCCCCGGAACGCCGAACGTGCAGTCCGCCGCAGAGCTCCGTGGAGAAACCGGGGAGCTGCACCCTACGACGGCAAAGCTGATCAAGCGCAACGGAGCGGCTATGATAACCTATCGGCTGGAGGGCGGGTATTTCACGCAGCCCCGCTGGGCCAGATTCCTGAAACGGGGTGCCATAACCGGATTCCCGGTCAGGAAGTACAGCCCGGAGGAAATCGCCGCCATGACGGAAGAAGAACTGAACAAACAAATCGAAGCGGATTTGTATACCGATGCCTATGAAGAGCAAAAGAAGAAACCGGTTGCCTATCGCGGAAAAAGGCAGGCGGAAAATCTGGAAACCGCCCTTTACCTCTGCCCTTCCTGCCACAGAATCGGGGAACTCAAAAGTGAGGGCGATCAATTATTCTGCAGCTGCGGCCTTAAGCTGCGGTATACGGAATACGGTTACCTGGAATCCCTGAATCGGCAGGCCCCTCCTTTCACCACCATCCGGGACTGGATCAAATGGCAGTCCGATACAATAGAGAAACTTTCGGCGGAGCTGCGGAAACAGCCCAATGACAAGGTGATTACCTCAGACGATGATCAGAGCCTTTGGAAAATCAAGAAAGCAAGGAGATCCAAACTGGCAGGCAAAGGCAGATTGCTGCTTTATCCTGACCGAATGACCCTTGAGACGGCGGAAGGAAAAACCTGTGATTTCCCATTGGACCATATCTCCGATATGGCCATTCATGGGCAGATGACCCTTATTTTCACAACAACGGAACGGGAATATTTTGAACTGAAATCCGAAATCCCCCGCAGCGCGCTTAAATATTACGAGCTTTACAAGGCCCTGACCGGCCGGCATTCCATTTACGAGAGAAAGGATTGATATCTTCATGAATTTTTCAGCCGCCCATACGGAACTCTGGGACGCAATGCTCCAATTCGGCATACTCTCCTCCGTCCTGCTGATTGCCAACGTACTTCGCCGTAAGGTGCCCTTTATCCGGAAAAGTCTGATGCCCACCGCAGTACTCGGCGGATTCCTGGCCTTCTTCCTGCGGACCTTTCATGTGATTGCCCTGGACGGACCTTTCCTGGACAGGATCACCTACCACACCATTGCCATCGGGTTTATTGCACTTGCCCTGCGCATTCCCGAAAAGGGCTCCGAATCCGGTGCGGATCCGCTCGACGGGCCAAAAAGCGGTGCCCTGATTGTCAGCTGTTACCTGTTCCAGGGCATACTGGGCATCCTGATAACCGCCGGCCTTGCCGCCACTTTCTACCCGAACCTGTTCAAAGCGGCGGGAGTACTGCTGCCCATGGCATACGGGCAGGGGCCGGGCCAGGCCAATAATGTCGGGGCAGCCTATGAGCAATTGGGATTCCAGGGCGGACAGTCCTTCGGATTGTCCCTTGCGGCGGCAGGTTTCCTGTGTGCCTGTATCGTCGGTGTCATTTATATCAATATTCTGCAGAAAAAAGGAAAAATCCATATCGTGGACAACCAGGAAAAAGCGGAAGCCCTGACCATAGAAGACTTTCAGAATGACAACGAAATTCCTGTTTCCCAATCCGTTGACCGATTGTCCATGCAGACGGCCATGGTGCTGATGGTATATTTCCTTACCTATTTGGTATCCCTTGGAATCACCGGTTTGCTGGACCGGATGTCTCCGGGGATTTCAGCAACGGTATCCCCTCTGATCTGGGGGTTCAATTTCATTACCGGTTCTTTGGTTGCCATGGCATTCCGGCAGTCCTTCCGCTGGTTTACCAAGGCAAAATGGATGCAGAGACAGTACCCCAACAACTATCTGCTGAGCCGGATTTCGGGATGTGCCTTTGACTATATGATCCTGGCCGGAATCGCTGCCATCGATATCAGGGACCTGTCAGGCCTCTGGGTGCCTTTCCTTCTCATGGCCGTTCTGGGAGGCTGGCTGACCTTGGTATTCCTGCAGTGGCTATGCAGAAAAATATACCCCACCTATTACTATGAGGGGCTGCTTTCCATGTATGGTATGATGACCGGCACCATCAGCTCCGGCGTTCTGCTCCTTCGGGAGCTGGATCCCAACTACAGAACTCCGGCTGCCGGCAATCTTCTGTCCGGCAGCACCTTCGGCATTCTTTTCGGCGCACCCATGCTGATTCTGATCGGCATGGCTCCCAAGTCGGACTGGATGCTTCGGATCACCTTTTTACTGTTGATCGTCTATATGATCCCTCTCCTGTTGTTCCTGCTGAGGGTCAACTCCGGCAGAAAGCGTGGAATGGGAAAAAAGAGGATGGGAAGGTCGGGCAACCCGTAATTTCAGATAGATCCGGTAAAAGACAATGGATGCAATCGACACGACAGCGGTCAGAATGCAGGAAAACAGGAATTCCGGGGAATGGGGATCTGTTATGGTGATCCCCACCAGGGTTGTGGAAATCAGGCCGGGCAGCATGCCGACAGCCGTTCCGGCGACGTACTTCCTGAAATCCACCTTGCATGCTCCCAGAATCATGCTGACGGCATCGCAGGGTAAAAAGCCGATCACACGGACAATAAAGGAAAAGAACCATTCGTTGTCGCTTTTGAATGTGTCCAGGAGCCGCATTTTCGGAAACCTTTTCAGAAGCTTTTCCACGATTCCCCCGCCGGAATATCGGCCGATCCAGTAGGGCAGCACCGTACAGGCTATCATGCCCAGCACATTGACAAGGAAGGCGGTAACCGGTTTGAAAATCAATCCCGAGCAGATATAAAGCAGCGGGATCGGTATGACGAAGATCAGGGACTTGACGGCAAAGAGGACAATCAGGAACACAGCGGCCAGCCATTCGTTCTTCGGCGCATATTCTGCCAGCTTTTTCGCCGCAATTTCCGTGTCGTGTGCAAAGGTAAAGGAAACCGAAAACATAAGAACCATAAGCACCAGCGTCAGGCCGACCGCCCAGGGCATGATCCGGAATATTCTTTTTCGGATCCGCATTCTTTTATCTTTATCTGCCATTCAAGAATAATCTCCATCCATTCGTTGTTTAAATCAACTTTCTTCGTTCTACCTGCTTTCGATCCAGACGGCCTCCCACCGCTTCCCGGATCAGAGTATAAATCACGGAAAACAGCGGTACAAAAATGAGCATACCGACAATGCCCATGGTGCTTCCTCCCAATGTTACAGCCACCATGACCCACATAGCCGGAAGCCCCAGGGAGTTTCCCATAACACGGGGATAGATCACATTTCCTTCAAACTGCTGTAAAATAATGATGAACAGGATAAACCAAACGGCTTTCATCGGATCGACCATCAGGATCATGAACGCGGCGATGCCTGTGCCGATAAAAGCTCCGAACAGAGGGATCAAAGCGGTGATTCCGATCAATACGGACGCCATGGGGGCAAAGGGAAACCGGAAAATCAGCATTCCGATAAAGCAAAGCAATCCAAGTATGGCGGCTTCGGTCAGCTGCCCCGTTACAAAATGAAAGAAGGTCTTGTTTGTCAGGGCGCCGATATACACCGCCCGGTCCGCTTTCGGCTCCGGCAAATAGGCATAAAGGAGCCTTTTGACCTGCTTTACCAGCCGTTCCTTATTGGCAAGGACATTGATCGCAAATACAAAAGCAATGACCAGATTGAATGCGATTCCAAAAACATAGGAAATCGCAGAAAAAGTCGACCCCACAAGGGTGGATGTCCCGTTCTTTATAAATTCCAGGATCCGGTTGCCGATGTTGTTCCAGTCCACATCAAGTGCCTCCAGCCATTGCTCCAGGTCCGGGAATGTTTCGTAGAGCCGGCTTTCCCAATCCGGCATGCCCCGGAAAAACTCCGGTACAATGGTCGTCAGGATCTCCATGGTCTTCTCCAGTTGCGGCACCAGCAGGAGAATCACAAGAACCACAATGGCCGCCACCAATAGGATGGACAGGATAATGGATACCGGTCGCTTTGCTTTTCCGACGAGCTTGCGCCTGGAAGAGAAGAATTTTTTTTCGATCAGCTGAAGAGGGACGTTCAGGAAAAACGCCATGGCTCCTCCCAGGAAAAAAGGCGTCAGAAGACCCAGGCCTGTCTTCGCTACCTGCATGACCGTACCGATATTCTGCAGGCCCAGGAAGATGACGATGGAAAGTATGACAATATACAGGATTTTGCGGATATTCCTCTGACTCAGCTCCATAACGGCACATTCCCCCGACTTTATCAAATGAAGGCAGTTTTTTGTGACAGATAAAAACGATCCATCCTGGAACTGCCAAACCAGTAATTACCCATCCCAAATGTTATACAGGCTTTTTGCACTTAACACACTGTCCCTGCCACACAGGACTGTTTAATATTAAGCAACAGAGCCGCAGACTTGGGTACACATCCACGGGTGTTATGACCTGCATAACGTAGCCGGTATTTTAACTGACTGATGGTAGTCAACATGTGGCTTGCAGTTTCCTGCAAGCCACCACTTATAGAAGTGGTGGCTATTGACCCTCTATCGTGACATCCTTCAACGGCAATATGCTCCCTCTTACGCTGTCCAAATCCGATTCCTCCAAGCTTTTCTGTCAATTCTTTTTTGTACGTATGTGATTTCTCGGCCTTTCCAAACAAGAAGAATTGTATCATTTATCCGCCGCAAAGTAAAGATTTCACTCGAACGGCTTTCGAATTTCATCCGGGCACAGTCAGCGGCCTGTGGCTATCGCGCATCAATGACAATTCCATTCATGGCATTTGCATCAGTGACCATTTAAAAAAGCCGGTTTGCACCGGCTTCTTCGGAAAGGATTCAGGGGATTGTTTCATTCTCTTCCATTCGTGCCCTGTTTCGCTCTCTGCTGATATTTCCTAATATCCGTACCTTTTCACAGCATTCCTGAAGATTTCCATATACCGATCCAATCGCATATTCTCATACCCTTTCACATAATCATCCCACTCATCAAAGGACTTTTTCCCTGTTACAAAAAGAGCGCGGTTTTCTTTAAGATAAGTATCGATATCGGTCGAGATGGAAACCATGTCGTCCGTGTCCTTTTCATCCCATACGAAAGACGGCCAGATGGTATCCGCCCGGTATTCATACAGTTTATCCGCACTGGCTTTTGTAATCGGCTGCATCTCGCCACCCTTGAAATACTTGTCGCTGGCGATGGACGGATTGGCGCCCCCCGCCCAGGGGACATAGGCGCCCAGGACCTGTTCAAACATAATTCCGTCGGGATTCTTCATGACAAAATCCGTATACTGGTAATTGCCGTCCTCGTCTATATAATAGGTCTCGTCTTCTACCCCCATGAAATATTCACGGATGCCGTCGTCGCTGAACCAGTAATCCTCCCAGCGCATCGTGGCTTCGGGATTTGGGTTCTTCTTGGTAATGACAAAGTGTCCTACGCCGGACAGTGCGGAACCGGCATTGCGCCACAGCTGATCCCCGTTGGGGCCTTTGAAGGGAGCAATCATGCCTATGCTCTTGTCGCCATATTTGGTACCGATAATGGAATGGTTGACAAAGCCGTAACAAAGAGCTCTCCCCTCTTCCCCCTTTGCAATCAGCTTGGGCATATCCATGGTAAAGATCTCCTGATCCAACAGGCCCCCCTGATACAACATATTCATGAATTGAAGCAATTGTTTGTATTGATCCGTGGTAGGAATAAAGCGAAGTTCCTTGGTACCCGGATCCACATCCACATAAGCATGGCTCCCACCTCTGGTACCAAGACCGTAGGATCCGTAAAATACCGGTTCGAGTCCGGCATAACCGGAACAGGTCAACGCCACTTCATCGGCTTCTCCATTGCCGTTATAGTCCAATTCCTTGAATGCCTTCAGTACTTCAACGAAATCGTCCAGGGTCGTAGGTATTTCCTTATCCGCCATCTCCAAAGCTTCCGAGTTGAAGAACAGCTTGGTGCCGCTGGTAATTGCCGGTGCGCCGAGGATATATCCGAGGGAATAGATTTTACCGTCGGGCATGGTTAATCCTTTTTCCACTTCAGGCCATTGCTTGAAGGCAGCTTTGACATTGGGCGCGTATTTGTCGATCAGATCCGAAAGAGGGAGGAACAGTCCTTGCTTTGCATATTTGGAGACCTCTGCCGCCGTAAACTGCATCTTGAAGAAAACATCCGGGAGCTCCTGTGCGGAAGCCATCATGATATTCCTTCTCTCCGAGACAAATTCCGCGGGAACATTGATCCATTCCACATCGATATTGGACTTTTCCTCATAATCCTTAAGAATGACCATTTCATTGAAGTCCTTTTGAACCGGGGTCTGCATGGTAACGATTTTCAGCTTGAGCGGCTCGTCCACAATGGGAAAGCCCTCTGGATTGACTTTAGCTGCCGTTTTACTGTCAGAACCGTTTTTTCCGCCGCCGCATGCTGCCAATGCCATACTCAGCAAGACGGAAACCAGGACAAAAGCGATTCCTTTGCATGTGATTTTTTCCATTCTCTTAACCTCCTAAAAATTGTTCCTTCTTTATTACGTTTTTACGGATTGATCTATGTAATTACCCTTTCAAAGCTCCGATCATCACTCCTTTCACGAAAAATTTTTGGACAAAGGGGTATAGGATCAGCATCGGCACACTGGACACGACAATAACGCTGTATTTAATCGTCTCCGCCCGCATAGCCTGCCGTGCCATCTCCTCCGCTGATGCGTCCAGCATATTCTGCGCCTGGTTCATGATCAGCACTTCCCGCAGAAAAAGCTGGAGGGGATACTTGCTGCGGTCACTGATATACAGCATAGCGCTGAAGTAGGAGTTCCAATAGCCTACGGCATAGTACAGAGCGATGACTGCCAGAATTGGTCCGGACAACGGCAGCACCACCCTGACCAGAATGCCCAGGTTGGAATATCCGTCTATGTATGCCGCTTCCTGCAGCTCATATGGCACGGAATTCATAAAATAGGTTCGCATGATGATCAGATTGTAAGTGGATACGGCACCCGGAAGAATAAGCGCCGCCCAGGAGTTCATAAGACCAAGGGACTGAACAACCAGGAACGTGGTGATAATCCCTCCGCTGAAAAACATAGTAAAGGAAAACAACATCATCAGAACTTTCCTGCCATAAAAGTCTTTACGGGACAGTGGGTATGCCCCACAGACTGTCAGAATCATATTGGCCAGAGTGCCTATAGCCGTAATAAACAGCGTATTTCGATATCCGGTAAGGATATCCCGGTTTTTAAATACCTCGCGATAGGAATTCAGATTGAAGCCCACAGGCAGAAAATACAGTTTGCCGCTTGTTACCATCTTGGGATCGGAGAACGACGCGCTGAGAGTATAGATCAGGGGAAACAAAATAATCAACAGAATGACAGTGAGTATTGCATAGTTCACCGTATTGAAAATTCGGTCGTTCAGGGAATGGATCACCTTTTTTTTCGCCATGACTGCGCCTCCTTTCATAAAAATTGTCTACCATAAGCTGGTGGAATTGACACGGCGGGAAACTGCATTAATGGTTACGAGCAGCGTAAAATTGATAATGGAATTAAAGAAGCTGATCGCTGTCGCATAAGAATACTGGGCTCCTTGTATGCCTACGCGATAGGAATAGGTTGGTATGATATCCGATGTACTTAAGTTCAGGTCGTTCTGCATCAGAAAAGCCTTCTCGAATCCAATATTCATCAGACTGCCGACATTCAATATCAGGACAATAATGATGGTGGGCAGGATGGCGGGAATATTGATATGCCAGATACGCTGCATTCTTCCCGCTCCGTCTATCTTTGCAGACTCATGCAATTGTGGATCGACTCCAGACAAAGAAGCAATAAAAATAATGGAATTCCATCCCATACTCTGCCATATACCGGAAGCGATATATAATGTACGAAACCAAGAAGCCTCCTGGATGAAATTGATCTTCATCCCGCCCGATTTTTCAATCATGATGTTTATGATTCCGTAGTCCGGATGCGTAAAATTCTTCAACATGCCAACGATGACTACCGTTGATAGAAAATACGGTATATATGTGATGTTTTGGGTTATTTTTTTCATCCTGTTATTGCTGACTTCATTGATCATCAGCGCCAGAAGGATGGGAATCGGAAAACCAAACAACAGCTGCAGGATACTGATGCTCAACGTATTGCCAATCAGACGCAGAAAATAGGGAGAGCCGAAAAAACGCGCAAAATGCTCGAACCCAACCCAAGGGCTTCCCAGAATTCCGTCTATGGCGATGTAGTCCTTGAAAGCCAGCTGCAAGCCATACATAGGGCCATAATGGAAAACTACATAGAAAATAATGACCGGTAAGATGAGGAGATACAGGTCCAGATTTCGAATGATTTTCCTGGAACGTAGAAAATGCATCAGTTTCTTCTTCCGGGTCGTCGGCCATTTGGTCGATTTAGGCATAACGATGCCCGATGGCATGAAAACCCCTCCTTAATTTCAACTTGGATACACTTGGATCATACATTACTATAGTGGAGAATCGGTCACCGGACAATCGTCGTTTTCGATATGGAATTGTCATTTCACGTATATTCACGAAAATGTATGAGTAATCAAAATACGGAAGAGCAACAATTGCATAAATCAAGTAATTCCGGATGCATCCGGCAGCGTAATGCCATTCGAAACATTGCCCGTTCGGAATTGAGTAGGCGTCAAACCGGTTTGCTTCTTGAATTTTTTAATAAAATGATTGATATCTCCGTAGCCACAGTGATCCACTATATCCTTCAGAGGCGCATTTCCTCCCAAGAGCATTTTTTTCGCGTGCTCCATCCGCACCTTGTCCAGTATGCTGAAAGCAGTATCGCTCCCCACTTCTTTCATGTATTTGTTAAGGTAGGAAACAGAAACGTTGAAATGGTCAGATATCCCCTGAACGCTCAGATTCTTATCAGCATAGTTTTTGCTGATATATGCTTGGATCTCCAATAACAACTGTGTGGATTGGCTTCTCTGCATTTTTTCAATTCGATCGCAAAGTTTGCCTGCAAAAACAAGATAGCCGTTGATCATGCTCTGCCTGTCGGAATAAATATAGTACAAAGCGTCGTTCATTTCATCATCATAAAAGTTCACGGAATAGGCGATCAGGATCAGCTGAGAGATCAGATCGGAGTATATCAGAATATGCTGCGTATACTCGGTCGTGCTCTGAAATACCTCCCGGATCAATCCCTCGACCTCTCCCATATTACACTGCCGGATGGCATGGGCAAGTTTTGGCTTCAGCACATTCAAGCAATCCAGTTGATGAATGACATTCTGGATATTGGGGTCATATCGGGAGACGGGATTATCGTCTCCGGCGGCATTCAGTGCGGTCAACGCCTGAAGAAAAGATTGCCGGATCTGATGAGTCCCCTTTACATTGTTCCCAATTCCGATTCTACAGGAAACATCCCTTTGCAGGACTGCTTTACAAAATTCCTCCTCCGCCCATTCCAATAATGAATCATTTTCCGCATTGAAAAGTGCAATGAGGAGCCCATACTCATTCTTGTCCGAAACATAGCAGATAGAGCCTCCTTTGTCATCCTCCCAATGATGAAACTGACAGAAAGCATTCTTGTCCGAGGGCTCCGCAACGAGTACGGCAAATACTTCACAAGAAAACAGAATCCCTTCCTGTAAATATCTTTCATGATTGGTATAATACACAGATGTGGAACTGACCAGGGCATTGATCAGGCTGTTCCACAAAAAATCCTTGTCGGAAAGCAGTCGCTGGCTGGTTGCCCGGAGCTTTTCCTGAATTTCATACAGATGGTCCTTGATGTCGTCCAGGTCGTCACATCCGGTAGTTGCCTCGGATTCCGGCTGATTCATAATAAAGCTTTTCAGGCGGACAATCGGTTTGTAGGACATGTTGGCAAATATGTAGCTTGAGGTCAGTCCAATAATCAGCAGGCCAATGAGGGAAGCCAACAAAACCGATTGCATGGCATGAAACTCCCTGCTGGAAAGAGGAAGCCCGGAGACAATGCAGTATTGGAATCGGCTGACGGCAGAATTGCTGGACACTACCATGTTACTGCCACAGTTGCCCATAGATATGCCTTCCGATGTCCCCTCCTCCGAATAATCATGGAAGTCCGGGACAAGTGCCGTGTCCGTGTTGATATTAAAGGACAGCACCGGGGTATGGGACGGGTCAAGAAGACAGAAGGTCCCCTTCAGGTTGCCGATAACCGTCTCAACCGGCTTATAAAATATATCTTTTCGAATGATATAGACCAATTTCCGGGTAGAGGAGACAGGCGTGATATAAAGAGCTACGTCCCGGATATCCGAGTCCTTGTGCATTTCAACCTGAAAAAAGCCCTTCAGAGTGGTATCTTCCGTAAGGCTGATCTGCCGGCTCAATTCCCTGGCGTCTATGGTGGAACGAGCGTAGAAGTCAAAATATTTTTCCGCTTCGATCGTACCGGAGGAACAATATGCTTTGTTTTGGCGGAAATCAAATATCACGATATCAACGATGTCCGGATTGACGGTAGTATAGTTGGCAAGCTTGGTGGCGAGCTTGTAATCACTGTATCCATCATTCTCCATAATAGCTAACAGCAGCTCATAATCCTCTTTCAAGCCCTGGGTGGTATCCTCCATATACGCAATCTGGCTGTCGATTTCCTTTTTCAAAAGCCTGATGCTCAAAAGATTCTTCTCAATGGTCTTCTGCCTGGAAGATTCATAGAAATAATTGCAGACAAAAATGCTGATGAGTAAGAGGATTGCAACCACCAACAACATATAGCCCCAAAGCACCGTAGTGTATTTTCTTTTCCCCTTGGAAAACCACATCGCGACCCCTCCTATATACGTTAGTCCACCCATTGGTTATATAGCACGATTAAATTATAATTGCTTATTAACCTGCTCTGCAAGCCGAACAAATAATTCTGAAAACAAAGCAGAATAGAAAATGGTCAGCGCTGTGTCACAGACAGTGAGATCAAAGCGCCGGCGAAGGCCTTGGGAGTTACCTATCAGGACCTGACAGACGGAAAGAAACGAAACCGGACGGGACCATCCGGTTTTGCTTTTCTTCCGCACCAGTCTGTTACTTCTCGTCATCAAATTCCAGAAACTTTGCGGGAGGTATATGAAACAAATCTGCGATTGCAAAGAGCGTTTTCAGCGATATGGGCTGGACAAAGGTCGGCGTTTCCACCTGTGAAAGGTAACCGGGGCTGAGGCCAATCAACTCCGCAAGCTGTTCCTGCGTCATGCGGTTCATTTTCCGATAATAAGCGATTTTCAAGCCGATTTGAATGTATCGCCTGTTATTCAAATCTTCATTTTTGCGCAAAGCTTTCACCTCAATATTTAGTCTAAACAATTGCTTTACCGAAGTGAACGTAGTATAATATAGATTATTATAGGTTTTACCTATAATTTATTCGGTTATACTATGAAAAATGAAATGTAATTAAGGTTAAGGTTAATTTCCCAATTTTATGTTGATTATCGACACAAAAGGAGTTAAAATAGGTTTTGGTAATAAAATTCGCCAATAAATCTAAAATATCTGTAATTATTTGTCGATATCAGTACTGATTCTACTTCCATAAGTCGTATTGCCGCAAAATAACAAGGAACGCCTTACCCTAAATTGCACAATAAATCAGCCGCCGGGATTGCTGTATAAAGCGGGAGGAATCAAAATGCGCAGAAGAACAGGTCAAAAGAATAAGCATCACTTTTCAGACAGGTTGAAAGGACCGCTTGTCCGGATGCCGCAGTATCCATTATATGATTTGACTCAATATCTCCCGATTGGATATGCCTATCAGAAGCTGATGATAAACAGCAAGGGAGCGGCGGAGGATTGTGTCTTTCTTGATGCCAATCCCGGGTTTGAAAAGATAGCCGGGGTAAACAGGAAATCGATCATTGGAAAAAAGGCGACGGATGTCTTCCCCCGGTTAAAAACAAGCGACTTTGATTGGATCGCTTTTTTGAGCAAGGCCGTGTTCAGCGATAAAACACAGGAAACAACCCGATATATCGATATTTTCGGCCGCTGGTGCCGGGTCATTGCCTATTCTCCTAAGAATAGGTATCTTGTCACGATTTTTCAGGATATAACAGTGGAGCGTCAGCTTGCCGAAGAAATGGAGCATTCCGTGAACCTGCAGGCGATGTTCGACGAGCATGCCGCCGTTATGCTGCTGACCGAACCCCTGACGGGCAAAATCATTGACGCCAATCTTGCGGCCTGCGCTTTCTATGGTTACGCCAGAGAAGAACTGAAAAACATGCATGTACAGGAAATCAGTCCGTCGCTCAGTGACGAAATGAAAAAACGCCATCTGGATGCCTGGAATCAGGATCATAAGTATTTCCTCTTCCCCCATCGTCTGAAAAACGGGGAAATCCGGATGGTGGATGTGTATTCCTCACCAATCCACTATAGAGAAAAGACACAATGTTATTCGATTATCTTTGATGTCACAAACAGGGAAAAGTATAAGGAAGATCTGTACCATGAAAAGGAACTGCTGAATATTACCCTGAATTCGATTGGAGACGGCGTGGTCACAACGGACAAACACGGCCGTATTACTATGTTGAATAGGGTTGCCCAGGAAATCACCGGATGGGATGAACAGGAATCCCAAGCTATGGATTTCCCCGATGTGTTTCAGCTTCAAAGCGAAGAAACTGGGAAAAGAGTGGATGATCCGGTAGCCAAAGTGATGCAGACAGGAAATATCATCGGGCTGGCCAATCATACGGTTCTGATCAACAAACAGGGAAACGCGATCCCGATCGCCGACAGCGCCGCTCCGATCAAGGACGGTCAGGGTAATATTTTCGGCGTAGTCATGGTTTTCCGGGATGTAAGTCAGGACAGGAAACAGCAGGAACAAATCCTTTACCTGAGTTATCATGATGCCCTTACGGGGCTTTACAACCGTAGATTCATAATGGAAGAACTGAAGCGTCTGAATACAGCCAGGCAACTGCCGCTTGCCGTTATTATCGGAGACGTCAACGGCCTGAAAATAACAAATGATGCTTTTGGCCATGAGGCGGGAGACGGGCTTTTGAAAAAAGTGGCTGCCGCATTGAAGGCAAGCTGCAGGGAAGAGGATATTATCGCCCGGTGGGGAGGAGACGAGTTCCTGATCCTATTGCCCAAAACACCGGTCAAAGCAGCACAAACCATCATTCAGAGAATGAAGTATCATTTCGACCGGAAAAGCAATGGCGTAATGCCGGTCAGTGTCTCCCTGGGTTATGCGGTGAAAGAAACCAAAGACGAAAAACTGACTGATATCCTGAAGGAAGCGGAAAAGTGGATGTACCGCAAAAAGCTTTTAGAGGGAGAAAGCTATCGGAGTTCGATCATCCGGACATTGCTTGCTACGCTTTACGAAAAGAACATTGCTACCGAGGAACACTCCAAAAGACTGGAAAACTACTGTCTGGCTATTGGCAAGGAATTGAAATTACCCGACGAAGAGTTGAATGAATTATCACTTTTGGCGATGCTCCACGACATCGGAAAAATTGGCATTCCTCATCAAATACTGCAGAAGCCGAAGCCGCTTTCTTCCGAAGAGTGGGAAGAAATAAAACGGCATCCTGAGATCGGCTACCGCATCACAAAAAATATACCGGAGCTTGCAATGGTTTCGGAATATATCCTTCTGCATCATGAACGATGGGACGGCAAAGGATATCCGAAAGGTTATAAAGGAGAGGATATCCCCCTTCTGTGCCGCATCCTGGCCGTGGCCGACGCCTATGACGTTATGACTCAGGGAAGAGTCTACAGAAAGGCTTGCAGCAGAGAAGAAGCAATCGCTGAATTGAAGCAGAATGCAGGAACACAGTTTGATCCCGGGATAGTGGATTTATTAGTTAAAATGGTATGCAATTGATTATTGATTTGATTGTATTATGAAGCAAAAACATAACATATGCACACCATTCCCGGTTTTTTTCTTTTCCCTTTTCTATTGTCTTTTCCAAAGAAAATACGATATAATGTTATTGTTGATTGCAGCAAGACTACTTATTGCAGTACAATCAGGAAAGGCAGGAGAATACGAGGATGGCCAAGCATTTGTTTTTTTATGAAACACCTGTCGGAAGAATCGGTATCGCGGAGAACGGAACCGCCGTAACCAATGTTACATTTGCAGGGGAGGCGGTTCCCAAAAATTGGGAACAGACGGAAACGGATCTGCTCCGGAAAGCCGGAGCACAATTGCAGGAATATTTCTGCGGCCGGCGAAAAGCCTTTGATTTCCCCATCGAACCGGAAGGCACGCCATTCCGGCAGAAGGTATGGAAAGCCCTGCGGGAGATCCCTTACGGTGAAACAAGAACCTACAAGGAGATTGCATGTGCCGTCGGCAATGAAAAAGCCTGCCGGGCGGTGGGCATGGCAAACAATAAAAATCCGGTCGCCATTTTCATTCCCTGCCATCGGGTCATCGGATCCAACGGCAAATTGGTCGGTTATGGAGGCGGGCTGGATATCAAGCAATACCTGCTGGACCTGGAAAGGCGGCATGCCTGACAAAAGTCGGGCTTGTGATTATGATATTGAGCGCGAGCAGAAGAACGGATATCCCGTGCTATTATTCCGAGTGGCTCATGAACCGGCTGAAAGCGGGTTATGTCCTCACAAGGAATCCCATGAACCATTCGCAGGTCAGTCGGATCAGCCTGTCTCCCGACACGGTCGATTGCATCGTATTCTGGACAAAAGATCCCGCCAATATGCTGGATAGGCTGAAACTTCTGGATGAAATGGGCTATCCCTATTATTTTCAATTTACCCTCACTCCCTACGGAACGGATATGGAACGCAACCTGAGAGACAAAAGCCGGATTACGGAAACCTTTCTCCGGCTTTCTGAGACAATCGGAAGAGAAAAGGTATTGTGGAGATATGATCCGATCGTGCTGAATCACAGGATATCCATCGACTGTCACCGGGAGCGGTTTGAATTTCTGTGCAGTGAGCTTTCCGGGTATACAAATATCTGTACGATCAGCTTCGTTGATATGTATGCCAAATTGACCAAAGCGATCGGAGAAAATCTCATCCGGGAGATTACGGAGACCGAAAGGAATCGGCTGGCCGAACTATTCTCCCAAACGGGGCGCAGGTACGGGATCGAAATAAGGGCCTGCTGCGAAAAAACGGACCTGACCGGGTACGGAATCCGGCCTGCCGGCTGCATTGACCGGGAAACTGTCGAAAAGATATGCGGCTATCCCATTCATGGAAAGCGAGACACGAATCAGCGGCCCGGATGCGGCTGTATCCAGAGCGTCGATATCGGCGCCTACAACACATGTAAAAACGGCTGCATTTACTGCTATGCCAATTACAGCCATAATGCCGTTGATAAGAACTGTTCCCTGCATGACCCTTCCTCCGACATATTGATCGGTACGGTCCGTCCGGAGGAAAAGATTGTCGTGCGCAGAGCCGAATCCCTGAGGGAACATCAGACCAGGTTATTTTGAGATTTTTATCTGGGAGCGAAGCATGAAAAAATACATCAGTTTTTTCCGGATCCGTTTCATCAACGGACTGCAGTACCGAGCAGCCGCCTATGCCGGCGTTGCCACACAATTTGCCTGGGGCTTCATGGAGATCCTCCTGTTCCGCGCTTTTTACCGGACAAACCCTTCCGCATTCCCAATGGAGTTTTCCCAGCTGTCCTCCTATATCTGGTTGCAGCAGGCCTTTTTGGCCCTGTTTATGACATGGTTCCTGGAGAACGACATCTTTCTGGCCATTACCAACGGAAATGTGGCATATGAGCTGGTACGTCCGATGAACCTGTATCATATGTGGTTCGTCAAGAATCTGGCCAACCGCATATCCAAGGCGGCGTTGCGCTGTACACCCATTCTGGCCGTTGCGGCTTTTTTACCCGGTCCTTATCGTATCTCCCTGCCCCTCAGTCTTGCGGATTTTTTTCTGTTTCTCGTTTCCATGGCCTTAGGCGTGCTGGTGGTGGTTGCATTCTGCATGCTGATTTATATTACTGCGTTTTTTACCTTGTCGTCGACGGGAATCCGGATCATAGCCGTATCCCTTGTGGATTTCTTATCCGGTGGTCTGATTCCCCTGCCGTTTCTGCCGGATCCGATCCGGACTGTTCTGGAACGATTGCCTTTCGGTGCTATGCAGAATATTCCTTTTTTGATATACAGCGGCAATATTACAGGCGAGAAAATGATTTTCAGCCTGTGCCTCCAGACATTTTGGCTGGCAGTATTGATCCTGACCGGCAGGGCGGCCATGCATAAGGCTCTGAGAAAAGTAGTGGTACAGGGAGGCTGAGCATACGAAACTTTATCTGAAATATCTTTCCATTCATATCAAAAGCCAGCTGCAGTATAAGACATCCTTCCTGCTGACGGTACTGGGACAATTCCTGGTATCCTTTTCGGCCTTTCTGAGCGTATATTTCATGTTTACCCGATTCCGTCAGGTGGACGGCTATACCTTTCAGGAAGTCCTGCTGTGCTTTGCTGTTGTACTGATGGCTTTTTCCATAGCGGAGTGCTTTGCCAGAGGGTTCGACACCTTCGCTTCCATGATTGGAAACGGTGAATTTGACCGGATCATGGTCCGGCCGAGAAATGAAATCCTGCAGGTCCTTTCCTCCCGGATCGAATTGTCCCGGGTCGGTCGGTTTGCCCAGGCAGTCATTATTTTTGCCTATGCCATACCGGAGAGCGGAGTCGTTTGGACGGGAGACAAAATACTGACCCTGATCCTGATGATCCTCTCGGGCACCGTGATCTTTTCCTGCCTGTTTGTCGTATATGCCTCCCTGTGCTTCTTTACAACGGAAGGTCTTGAATTCATGAATATCTTTACCGACGGCGGAAAGGAATTCGGCATGTATCCCTTTGCCGTCTATGGCAATGAGGTGCTGAAATTTCTGACCTATGTCATCCCCCTTGCCCTTTTTCAGTATTATCCTTTCCTTTATCTGGTCGGCAGAGTAACCGACAGGGCATATATGCTGCTGCCTCTCGTCGGAATGCTGTTTGTCATCCCTTGCCGGTTGTTCTGGCGTTTTGGTGTGAGGCATTATAAATCCACCGGATCCTGAAAAATTGTAAAACAAAAATTGTTTTTCGGCAATTATTTATCGCAGTAAAATTCAAGTTAAATATCAGGCTCATCTTTCAATCGACTGGAATCAATCGGACTGGAATCGGGCTTGAATTTTTTAGGTAAAAGATATATAATATATGCATATCCATACAATATATAGTCTGTTATGAGAAGGGCCCGGTAAACGCAGTCAAGGACAACAACATATACCAAACGATACCGATAGATAAGAGAGCGTCTCACACAGGAAGATTCCACCACGTCGGTCGATGATGCACTGGGAGGTAGGAATAACATGTACAACGAAAAGCAAGATGCCAAGGAGTTGTATTTTTTTCAAAAACAACTCAGGGAGCAACTTGCCGGAATCAAACGGTATCCGTTGACCATGGTGGAGGCACCGACCGGCTTCGGTAAGACCACTGCTGTGCGGGAATTTCTGAAGGCAAGTCTGAATCCTGCATCCTCCGCATATTGGTACACCTGCCTGAGCGAGCCGCCTACCAAGGCGTGGCAAGGTATCTGCGATCTGTTCGGCAAAATAGACGACGAAGCCGCCGCAAGTCTGATAAAGCTGGAGTTCCCTACCGCCGACACATTGGCAGACCTGGTATCGCTTCTTCGCAAAGTCCGTTGTTCGATCGAAACTTATTTGGTGATGGATAACTACCAGCTTGTCGGCTTTGATAACCCCAGGCAAATGATCCATGCCTTTTCGGTTCACGGCAACGCCAAACTACATATGGTCTGCATCACCCAACCGCTAAAGAGCGGCCAGGAATCCACCGCTCATAACGCAAACATCCATACCATCAACAGCTACGATCTTATGTTCAGCAGAGAAAGTACAGGCAAATATTTCCGCATGGCGGGCATAACGCTTTCCAACAACGAACTCGACAGCGTGTATAACAGCACGGAGGGCTGGGTATCGGCTATCCGGCTGCAGCTGCTGAATTACCGGCAGACGGGAACCTTTGCGCGCACGAATGATATCGACCAATTGGTGAAAACGGCCTTCTGGAACAAGCTTACGGACAAGGAGAAGGATTTCCTGCTTTCCGTTTCGGTCCTGGACGGCTTTACAACCAGGCAGGCTCAAATGATGCTGGGCCAGGGAACACTGCCCGACAATATCCTGGATTTACTCGACAATAACGCGTTTATCCGCTATTTTCCCGACAGAGACCTCTATGCCATGCACAGCATCCTGCAGGATTATCTCCGGGGCCTTTTTACCAACCACCAGCCGGAGGAATATCGGACGCCGGTGCTCCGCAGAGCCGGTCAAGCCTGTGCCGCCGTAGCCGACTATTACTCCGCCGCTCTGTTTTATTGCAGGATATCGGACTTTGACGCTGTTCTGGCGCTTCCTTTGGATGCGGTATATCTGAACAATCAGAAGGAAAAACAGATCCTCGATTTTATCGTTGATTTTGTCAACACATGCCCGGAGGAGATCCTGTGCAGATATCCCCTGTCCATCGTGGGATTTGCTTTTCAATTATACATGGATGGGAGGCGCGAGCCATTCGGCAAGTTATGCCGTCTGATCGCTTCGGTGATTGCGAAACCTGACGGATTGAGCAGAAAAGAACTGAGCCGGATCAAGGGTGAGTATGCGTTGCTCCTCTCTTTCAGCGCTTTCAACGATATCCGGAAAATGAGCGAAGGCCACCGGATCGCTTTGGAGTACCTGGATGGACCCAGCATGTTCCTGATACCCACTACGCCGTGGACATTCACCAATGTTTCCGTCCTGTCAATGTACTGGAAGAAATCGGGAGAGCTGATAAACGAGCTTGCTGCTATGGACGAATGCATCCCTATTTATGCCAGGCTGGCCAGGGGGCACGGAACCGGTGCCGATACCGTGATACGTGCGGAAGCTCTGCTGTTGCAGGGCGCGGATGCGGACGCAGAGGCGCTCTGCCACAAAACGCTTTATCTGGGCAGAAGCCGGCAGCAAACAGGCATTTGTCTTTGTGCGGAACTTGTGCTTGCGCGGATCGCTATGCTTCGGGGAGATACGGACGGCTATCGCGTGGCTTTGGATCGGATACGGCAGTATACAGCTTCCGGGTCCGAGCGTTTTATCCTCCGAATGACGGAGCTTTGCATGGCGACGCTGGCGCTTACCCTGGGTGACGCCGACGGGCTGGCGGACTGGTTATATGATCCGGAGAGCATAAAAAAGGTCCTGTATGCTCCCGCCGTTCCTCACGGTCTCATGCTTTACAGTAAGATGCTGATCATCGGCAAACGCTACAATGAATTGTGCGGCCTTTCCGGGCTGATCCTGGGCATGTCGGAAGGTATGCACTATCTCCTGCCGCAGGTGTACCATCTGATTTACCTGGCAATTGCCAAACATGCGCAAGGCCGGACAGAGGAAGCGCAGACCTATCTGAATCGTGCACTTGCCTTCGCCTTGCCGGACAAGGTGTATCTGCCCTTTGCCGAACACGGCGCGGCCCTCGCTTCTCTTTTGGAAACGGCCAAGCTGTCGGCAACCGATCGGAAAGGCATCCGCAGTGTCATGGCGCTTGCCAGGCGGCAGGAAGCCGGCATGAAGGCCGTGAAAAGAGCGTTGAGCCCATTCAAATCACCTCTGACCCCCCGCGAACGGGATGTGGCTCTGCTTGCCCAAAAAAGGCTGAGCGCCAAAGAGATCGCCGAGGCGCTTTTCATAACGGAATCCACCGTTCGAAGTGCATTGAAAACGATTTACAATAAGCTGGACATCCATTCCAAAGCAGAGCTTGCCCATATGGATCTGTAACATGACTCAGCTGCAAATACTCATGCCGCCGAAGCCTGGTTGCAAAGCATCAGCGACTCATCTCGCAGTGGGATCATAACAGTACTCCGCCGCAAACGACCGATTGCCAAAATGCAAAAAACCCCCCAAAATGGGGGGTGTAAAAACGAACAAACCACCGTATCATATTGGATGCGGTGGCTTTTTTGCCAAAAGGAGGCAACAGCTATGGAACGGAACAGGTCGCATAGAAACGAGATCCCGCGTATCTGCATGATATACCGCTGGGCATCTCTCCTTGTTTCCACACTGGTCTATCTTCTCATCAGTCTGGATAAAATCACTCCGCTTCGTGGAGCCATTGCCGCGGGAATGATCACGGCAAGCGGTATCGGTACCTATCTGTATGGGAAGATCATCTCATCCCACACGAATCATGCAAGCTCATGGATTTTGGTTTCGGAATGTGTGGAAATTACAGCAAACGGCGTCCTGCTTTTCCTTTCAGGGGGGGTTTCCAGCCCTTATCTTTGGTATCTGATCAGTTCCATTGTCATGATCATGGCTACGGAATATTCGGATAAGCGGTGGGAGCTTGTTACCGTACCGGCTATTGCATGGTATCTGACTTGTGCTTGGTTTGGCAGTCACCGACAGGATCCCGCAGGGTTTGTAAGCGGTTACCCCCACATCAACACGGCAATCGGTTTTCTGGTTGTGATCTGTGGTTTTTACACGCTGTTTCTCTATATCCAGAAACTGAACCAGGCGAAACGGGCACTGGAATGCCTGAATGATACCTTACGTCAGGAGACGGCCCGAAGCGAACAGGCCCTCCGCCATACGATGGAACTGCATGACACGTTTCAGCTGTTCGGCATTTCCGAACCGCAGAAGGTCATCGATGAAATGGCGGAACTTTTATGCCGTGTCCTGTCTCTGGAATGCTGCATGCTGGTTAAGATAAGCCTCCCGCACCAAGCGGAGCTCTCCGGCAGCTACGGCCTTCCCGGAGAGGAGGGGATACAAATCCTCAGGTACATCAGCAAAATGGATCCGGCTCCTTATTTCGAACAGGACAGAAACCAGATGGAAATAAATGGGGCTTCATATGCGCTGACCTGTATCAAAAATCGGAATGGCATGGCGGGAATATTGGTTTACCGGCAGAATAAGGATGCCATCGAGATTTCCATCGATAAAAAGAGGGCTTTCTATCTGCAGTTGGCGGGCATTATTTTTCAGAATATGGATCTGCAGGCCATTGCCGAGGAGAGCATCATCAGTGAGGAACAGAACCGCATCGCCAGTGAAATCCATGATACCGTGATCCAGAAGCTTTTTGCCATTGCCTGTAATATCCGACTGCTCTCGGAACAGGATCCGACGACGCCCTTTCAAAAAAGCAGATGTCAGCTTCAGCAGATCGAAAAATCCCTGGAGTCTACAATGCGGGAGCTTCGGGAAGCGATATACAGTATTCGTTGGGATTCCAAAGGAAAAGAGTCTTTTCCCGGAAAATTGACGAAGTATATGGACGAAATGCAGGCTCTCAGCGGCGCCCGGATCCAAATCGAATTTGACGCCGATCCCCAGCGGATGACTGTTACGCAAAAGACAACATTGTACCGGATCATCTGTGAGGCCGTAAACAATGCGATACGCCATGGCAAAGCAAGGTTCGTCCGGGTAAAGGTGCAGCTTTCGGAGAATGAGTGCATTGCGGAAATCATTGATAACGGCACCGGATTTGAGCCCCTTCGCATTTTGCACGGCGGTCAGGGGTTGAAAAACATGTACCGAATGGCAAGGCGCTTGAAGGGACAACTGAAAATCGACTCCGGAATGGGAAACGGGACTGCGGTACAGTGTCGTTTGCCGATGAATTCGTCAACTGATCAAAGCAACCATGCGAAGGAGGGAATTTGTTTTGATTTTAATACTGGAAGATCATCCTCTCGTGCAGCAGGGAATCCGTTCTTTAATGCAGGTGTATAAAAGCGGGGAAGAAATCGTCTGTTCTTCTTCCATTGGAGAAGCTATTGATATCATGAAAACGCATACGATCCACATGGCATTCGTGGATATCTGCCTGGGAGCCGAAAACGGGCTGGATCTGCTTGCCTGGGTCAAAGGGCAAAAAATGAAAACAAGCATGTTCATCATCACGTCATCCTCCCGGCAAAGCGATTTTGAGAAAGCGCGGGCTTTGGACGCAGACGCCTATGTACTGAAAGACGCATTCCTCGATGAAATCGTTTATGGCCTGAAAGTGGTGGAGAAAGGCGGTAAATTCTATTCCTCGGCTCTGATTGATAAAATGGATAACAGCAAGAAGCAGAGGTCTTTACTATCCGACCTGACAAAACGGGAAAAGGAGGTCTTCTCCCTTCTGGGCAGCGGCAAGAGCAACTACCAGATCAGCAAGGAACTCTACATATCGGAGGGAACCACAAAAAAACACATCAGCAGTATTTTATCGAAGCTTAACCTGACCAATCGGGTGGAAGCTGCCCTTCTTGCCGTGGAATCGGCGTCGGGGCGAAGAAACGCAATTTAAGTGAAACAGTATAGTCCCCAATCGTATGGAGGGAGGATATTTGTGAAACAAATACAGATACATAGAAACAGAAGCGGTTCCCGGTACGGCATACGAATGGTCCTGATCCTGCTCGCCGTTTATCTGGTGGGATTGGGTGCCGTATATTCCGCCTGGTCCGACCTGATTTCCGTAAATTTAGGAATGACCACAGGCGCATTGGATCTGATTTTCGACTCGACGGATAATAATCCGATCCGGGCCTATATAGTGGACGCGGGGGGAAAAAAAGAGGAAAAAACAGAGGTTACGGCTGAAATGGATTCCGACGGCAAATCCATCGACTTCTCCTTTGATGAAGCTTTGTTAACGAGCGAGTTTGCCGGAGGGAACAAAATGCTTATGCTCCAATATACCCTTACCGGAGATGAGAATAATACAATTGACTGCTTTGAGTCCTATTCCGATGATTTTGATGAACCGTCCGGAGAACAGGTGGAATTTATTCCCGATGAAGAGAAATCTGTCATGACGGTGGACGAAAAGGAATATGGCTTGCCGTCGCGTTTGTTTGAGGCAACGCCGAATTTGTATTGGGATGTTTACCGGCAAATGGAGACAGAAGAATCCGATAACGACGAGCCAAAAATAAAAGTTACGGTTTATTTAAAGCTCCATTCGGACAGCGAAGAGGACCTTGCCGAGCTCTCCAAGGGTGAGGAACTCTCGCTGAATGCGGATGATTTGCCGGAAGAGCTGATCAACGAATTGACGACTGCGGAAGCGGATACGGAAGGCGCCCTTTCCGACCCGGCAGTTGCTGAAACAGATACGACCGTCCTTCCCGACGCTGCAAATCCGGAAACGGATACCGCCGTTCTTTCCGATCCGGCGGTTGCCGGAACAGATATCGAAGGCGCTGTTCCCGTCCGTCCTGTTGTGATCGATGCCGAAATCGATACAACCTATAAGTTTCATTTACCACTGTGGGTGGAACAGGGAGATCCGGAAGTCAAAATCGATTGGTCCGAAACCCGGACGGATTCCGATTAACATGTACATTCCAACCCCGTTTTCCGGGCGTCGGATTCCGGAATTCCCCAGGAAGAACTCCTGTAATGATGTTATAGATGTTGGACAGTACAGAATGAATAGAAGAAAATAACAAAAAGGAAGGAGAGGACCCCTTGAAAAGGAAAAGCGCGATTTGGATCATCCCGGTCGTTTCGCTGGCACTCCTATGGCTTGTGCAGTACGGTCCGGTCGCTTACGGATATT
>ENA-UOOK01002189-UOOK01002189.1-fermentation-metagenome-genome-assembly--contig:-NODE-2189-length-24499-cov-4.461054_pt1 | contig 24499 bp, 26 predicted proteins | sample MGYA00245777_ERZ724023 | MGnify/ENA primary metagenome ERZ724023 (study PRJEB28704, sample SAMN03018312) | fermentation metagenome | biome: anthropogenic terrestrial biome; feature: soil; material...
CGGTGGCCGGGGCCGAGCAGGCCGCCGCGGCTCTCGGCGCGGCGCGGACGCCCGGCGAGAAGTACCGTGCCAATGCCGGGCTCGACAGCGCGTTCGGCACCCTTTACGCAGAGCTGGGGGAGAAATCCCTTTCCGAGCAGGACGCGCGCTACCGGACGCGCATCCAGACCGATTTTCAGTCCCGGAACGCCACGATCAGCCACGACGCGTATAACCGCGTGGCGCAGAACTTCAACGAAGGCGTGCTGGGATCGTTTCCCGCCGGCCTTCTCGGCGCGGCGACAGGCATCCAGCCGCTGGAACTGTATCGCTGAACGGAGGAAAAAATGAAAAAAAGACGCGGGCTGTTCGTTCTGTTTCTGGCGCTGGCCGTTCTGATGTTTTCCCTGAACGCTTCGGCGGCGGTCAGCATCCCGGAAAAAACCGACGACTTTTACGTGGCCGATTACGCCGGCGTGCTCAGCAGCGATACGGTTCAGGCGATCGTCAAGGCGGACGCGGAGCTGTACGAAAAGACCGGCGGCCAGATCGTGGTCGCCACCGTGGACTTCCTCGACGGCGCGGAGATCGAAGATTACAGCTACGCCATGTTCAATCAGTGGGGCATCGGCTCCAAGGATAAGAACAACGGCGTTTTGCTTCTGCTTGCCGTGGGGGAAGAAAATTATTATGCCGTTCAGGGCTACGGAATCGAAGGCAATCTTACCAGCGGAAAGCTGGGGGATATCCTGCATTCGGATCTGGAGCCCGATTTTGCCGCGAAGGATTACGACGCGGGTGTGAGAAAGACGTTTTCCGCCCTGCTTTCCTGGTATGAGGACTATTATCACGTTTCCATTACCGGAAATGCGCAGATCGGCGGGCAGAAGGAGAACCGGTCCGACCGCGGGGAGGGCTTTTCGGGCTCGGTTTTCCGCTTTTTGACGATGTTCGTTTTCGTGATCCTGATTGCCGTCTTTTTCGGGAGGCTTGGCCGCAGACATTACGGCGGCTTCGGGGGATTCGGCGGGTTTCCGTTTTTCTTCGGGCCTATGATGCCGCCCTTTTTCGGCGGGCGGCGACGGCGCGGCGGCTTCTGGGATGACCGCTGGAACACCCCGGGCGGCGGGCAGACGCGCGGCGGAGGGGCCGGACGCCCCGGCGAACCCGGGGATGAAAACGAGGATCATGACCATGACGACCACGACGACTGGTTCGGAGGCTTTGGGGGCTTCGGCGGTTTCGGTGGATTTGGCGGCGGTTCCGGCGGCGGCTTCGGCGGTTTCAGCGGCGGCGGTGGCGGCACACGCGGCGGAGGTGCCGGAAGATGAGGTTAAATTTTATATGAGGAGTATCGTATTGGATGATGGAGCAACGAAAGTACGGCCTGTTTACCGCAATCACAATGATTACGGGAATTGTAATCGGCTCGGGGATCTTTTTCAAAAGCGATAATATTCTGGTTTGGACCAAAGGAAATGTCAAAGACGGCATCCTGGTTTTTCTGGTGGCCGCTATTTCCATTATTTTCGGCTCCCTTGCCATTTCGGAGCTTGCGATGAAAACGGACAAGTCCGGCGGCATCATCACCTATGCCGAAGAATTTTGTTCCATGCCCGTGGGCTGCGTGTTCGGGTGGTTTCAAAGCTTTATTTACCTGCCCAGCCTGGTCGCCGTGGTGGCGTGGGTTGCGGGGATCTATACCTGCATCCTGTTCAATCTGAACAACACGCTGGAAATGCAGGTCCTGATCGGCACCGGTTATATGCTGATCCTGTTCTTCTTCAACATTCTGTCGGCAAAGCTGGGCGGATACATACAAAACGCTTCGACCGTAATCAAGATGATCCCGCTGCTTCTGATTGCGGTGGCGGGCCTGATCGCCGGGCATCCGGCGGAAAGCTTCGCCTACAATCAGTCCGGCGTAAAGACGGCCAGCCTGCTCAGCGCGATCGTGCCGGTCGCCTTTTCGTTTGACGGCTGGTCGATTTCCACGTCGATCTGTCACGAAATCAAAGACAGCAAAAAGAACCTTCCCCGCGCTCTGGTTATGTCCCCGATCCTGATTCTTCTGGTATATGTGCTTTATTTCGTCGGCATCTCGTCTTTGGTGGGGCCGGAAAAGATTATAAAAATGGGTGACGATCATGTATTTTACGCGGCGAACCTGCTGTTCGGCGCGGTCGGCGCGAAGATCATCCTTGTTTTTATCATCGTTTCCGTGCTCGGCACCGTCAACGGGATCATCCTCGGCTCGATCCGCCTTCCCTATGCGATGGCGATCCGCAACATGATCCCCGCTTCCGATACGTTTAAAAAGATGGGAGATGAGAAAAGCGGAATTCCGTTCCATTCGGCGCTGCTTGCCGGCGCTTTTTCCCTGATTTGGATGGCACTCCATTTCATCACCCAGAAATACAATCTTCTGCCGAATTCCGACGTTTCCGAAATCAGCATCGTCATGAATTATCTGAGCTACATCGTGCTTTATGTCATGGTGATTCGGCTTGCTGCAAAGGGCGAAATCAAAGGAGCCTGGCATGGATATATCATACCGGTGCTCGCAATTCTGGGCGCGCTGATCATTCTGTTCGGCGGCATACAGAATCCGTTGTTCCTCGTCCATTTTACGATCTGTGCGGTTCTGGTGCTTCTGGCGCTGTTTTATGCGGTTCGGAACAAGAGCAGGATCGTCTGAGCCTTGCTTTCAATTTTTAAATAAAAAAGAAACCCTGAAAGGAATTTCCTTTCAGGGTTTTGCTGCTTTTTTCCCGAGCCTTAGTTGACGAGCTGCTTGATCTTTTCAAAGGTCTCCTGGCTGATGACGTGCTCTACCCGGCAGGCGTCGTTCGCGGCCGTGCGGGGATTTACGCCGAGCCCCGTCAGGTAAGCGGTCAAAATGCGGTGGCGTTCGTAGACGTGCGCGGCGATTTCCATGCCGCGCTCCGTCAGGGAAATCCGGCCGTTCTTTTCCATGATGATGTAACCGTTCTCCCGCAGAAGGCTCATGGCGCGGCTGACGCTCGGCTTTGTCACTTGAAGCTGGCCTGCGATATCCACCGAGCGCACATAGCCGCGCTGGTCCTGGAGCATCAAAATCGCTTCCAGATAATTTTCCGCGGACTCCTGGATTTTCATGGAAAATTCTCCTCTCTGCCCATTTGGGAACAAAGAAGCTCTTCTTTTCTGTTCCCTGTGATGGAAAAACAAAACTGTTGTCACGCGGAAACTCTTTTCCGCATAGAATGATAAAGGCGGTTTCCGGCTTTTTTTGACCCGCCGGTTTTACCGTCAAAAAGACGGTATTGTAAAAACTTCAAAAGGGGAATTCGGCTTTTTACAGGCTGGTCCCTCTGGAAAACGAGAGGTCCGCCCCGTAGCGGGGGAAAGGAAGGGCGGCGGTCGGAAAGGAGACCGGGCCCGCTGTCCGTTTCGCCGGAAGCCGTCAGGCGGCTGCCAGCTGTTTGCCGAGCGCTCTGCAGTTTTCCGAAGCTTCGTCATCCGGCGCTTCGTTTGCAATCACCGTGCCGAGCACCGCGACGCCGCCGTCCTGAAGGCCGCTTTCCCAAGTGCGCATCCATTCGCCGTCGCCCCAGCCATAAGAGCCGAACAGCGCGATCTTTTTCGAGGCCAGCTTATCCTGAACCGAAGAGAGCATGGGTTCAAACTCGCTTTCCTCCAGCTGCTCCGTCCCCATTGAGGGGCAGCCGAACGCGATGTGTTCGAACTGGTCCGCAAGCTCGGGGGTGAATTCCGCCGCCGTGTAAACGGAAACCTCGGCCCCGGCTTCTTTGGCGCCTTCGGCAACCAGGTTTGCCATCGCTTCCGTGTTTCCCGTTCCGCTCCAATATACAACTGCCACTTTTGCCATACTTATCGCACAACCTTTCAAATTTTTGCTTATCATGAAGCGGCGATCGTCAGCTGTACCACCGATCTTCCGCCGCAAAACAGCCTCGTATAGATCTGTCTGCATTTCACATATTTGGTGAAAAGCTTTTTTGTTTTCCCTTCATTGGAATAAACCTTCCAGAATCCGCAGCATTTGCAATTCTGCCCGCGATTTTTGATAAATTCGCTCACGTCCTCCAGCGGGTAGCCCAGAAAAAGTCCGATCTCGTGGGGGAAGACGCCGGCCCGCGCGATCCGGTCCCGCAGAAGGCTGATACATGCGGAAAGATCCGAACAGTCATATCCGTACTCCGCAAGGAAATCCGCCGCCCCGGGCCGTGCAATGCCGCGCGCGAGAGCGCCCCTGCGGTAGACGTAAACAAGAGCGCGCGTTCCGCTGCGGTGCAGGACGGTCAGAAACACGCCGCGGGGATTCAGCTTTTGATTCCAGAAGCGGATGTATTCCGGGACAAGCTCCCGGTCCGGCCCCGTATAGCTGAACAGGTTTGCCGGCTTCAGCCCGGCGAGCGTGGAAGAACACTGCTCGATCAATGATTTTTCAAACATTGCGCCCTCCTGGGCCTTGTCGTCTTTTCGCGGAAGAAACGTGGTCAGCAGTGAGCCGATAAAATGTTTTTCAGCGCGCAGGAGCTGCTGCTGTGTGAGCGCACGATCTCGGTATTGGTGTTTTTCGTCATCTGCAGCGCGCTGTGCACCATCTGGTGCGATACGGTGCTCGTGAACAGCACCAGAAGATCGGGCCGGCCGATCTGGGTCCTTAAATTCGCGGGCTGCTGGGTGAACACTTTCGCGGTGCAGTTGAACTGCTTGCAGATGTCCTTGTAGGTACACACCATCCGGTCGTGCCCGCCGATAATAACAACGCTCATTTTACAATCATCCTTTCTTCTTAATGTTAGCTTTGACTAACTATTGGCTTAAATTTTAGAGTTAGCATCGCTAACTCTAAAATATGGACTGCAAGATTCTTACGCCGTTTCCGGCCGATCGATGCGGATCTGTTTCTGTTCTCCGCAGAAGGCGGCAGATCCGGATTCACAATCATAAAAGTGGAATGGTTCTAGTTTTTATTTTTGAAAAAGGATTTATACATTTGGAAGAAAAAGGGGACGCGGGATCTTTTCTCGCGCCCCACTTCTTTTTCAGTTATTCCTTTTTCCGTTCGTCCGGCGGGCAGCACGCGCTGCAGCCGTCGCATCCGCAACCGCAGCCGCCGGATTTATGGGTTTTAAAAGTTTTGTACCCGGCAAAAATGAGGATTGCGAGAATAATCGCACCGACAATAATCGTAGACATAACTTAAATCGCCGCTTTCTTTTTCACAGAGCCGCCAAGTTCATTCGGGTCGGATACTTTCCGGCACAGCAGGTAAATCAGTGCCACCGTAAGAATGATGGCGACTACGGTTCCAACCCCGAACCCACCGCCGCTGAAGGCCATGCCGAGCTGGTAGGTGATCAAGGAGACAACATAGGCGAACACGCACTGATATCCGACGGAGAACCAGGTCCATTTGGCGGACCCCATCTCGTTGCGGACGGCGCCGATTGCGGCAAAGCAGGGCGCGCACAGAAGGTTGAATACGAGGAAGCTGTAGCCGCTGAGCTGCGTGAACGAAGCCTGCAGGCTCTGCCAGACCTCCTGGCCATCCTCCGCAACCTCTGAGAAGCCGTACAGGATCCCGAACGTGCCGACGACGTTTTCCTTCGCCATCAGGCCGGTGACCGTAGCGACGGCCGCTTTCCAGTCGCCCCAGCCGAGCGGAGCAAACAGGGGAGCGAGGATATTGCCGATGGCAGCCAGCATGGACTGTTCGAGATCCGCCATCTGGAATCTCCAGTTAAACGTGCTCAGGAGCCATACCAGAACGGTCGCCAGCAGGATGATGGTTCCCGCTTTGCGGACAAAGGCTTTCACACGGTCCCACATATGGAGCAGCACGTTCTTCGGGCTTGGGAAATGATAGGCGGGAAGCTCCATGACGAACGGGGAAGGCTCGCCCGCGAAGAGACGTACCTTCTTCAAAATGATACCGGAAACGACGATCGCGGCCATGCCGACGAAGTAAGCGGAAGGGGCGATCCACGGGTTTCTCGGGAACAGCGCGCCGGCAATCAGCGCGATGATCGGCAGCTTTGCGCTGCACGGGATAAATGTGGTGGTGATGACGGTAAGCTTGCGGTCGCGGTCGTTCTCAATGGTCCTTGAGGCCATGATGCCGGGGACGCCGCAGCCGGTGCCGATCAGGATCGGGATAAACGATTTGCCCGAAAGGCCGAACCGGCGGAAGATGCGGTCCATGATGAACGCGACGCGCGCCATGTAGCCGCAATCCTCCAGAATCGCCATGCAGAAGAACAGCACCAGCATCTGGGGAAGGAACCCGAGCACCGCGCCGACGCCGGCGATGATACCGTCGAGGATCAGCGAGTTCAGCCAGTCCGCCGTGCCGATGGCGGCCAGGAAGCCCTCCACGGCGGGCGGTATGATGTTGCCGAACAGCTCGTCGTTGACCCAGTCGGTGGCTATGCTGCCGACGGTCGAAATAGAGAGATAATAGACGAGAAACATGATCACGACGAAGATCGGAAGCGCCAGAATCCGGTTCGTCACAATGCGGTCGACTTTATCGGAAGTGGTGAGGCCCTCTTCCTTTTTGCGCACGCAGTCGCCGATGACCTGCGCGATGTATTGATAGCGCTCGTTCGTGATGATGGATTCGGAGTCGTCGTCCAGCTGTGTCTCACACTCGCTGATCGCGGCTTCCAGCCGGGATTTTGTGCTTTCGTCCAGCTTGAACTGCTCCATCACCTTTTCGTCGCGCTCGAACAGCTTGATGGTGAACCACCGGGCATGCGGGTTATTCTGCAGGGAAGGCACCGCTTCGGACACCTTCTGAAGCGCGGCTTCCACCTCTTTGCCGAAGGTGCGCGGAACCGGTTTGTTTTCCGCGTGACGCGCGGCGTTCAGCGCGCAGTCGATCAGCTCTTTTTTGCCGATCCCTTTCAGGGCGGAGGTTTCCACCACTTCACAGCCGAGCGTCTGGCCGAGCTTTTTCGCATCGATCTTGTCGCCCTTCTTGCGGACGATATCGATCATGTTCAGCGCAATGACGACCGGGATCCCGATTTCCACGAGCTGTGTGGTCAGGTACAGGTTCCGTTCGATGTTGGACGCATCCACCAGATTGACGATGACGTCGGGGGCTTCGTTGATCAGATAGTTCCTGCTGACAACTTCTTCCGGCGTATACGGAGACAGCGAATAGATTCCGGGAAGGTCGGTGATGACGACATCCTTGTGCCCTTTCAGCTTTCCTTCCTTTTTTTCCACGGTTACGCCCGGCCAGTTCCCCACGTACTGCGACGAACCGGTCAGGTCGTTGAACAGGGTGGTTTTACCGCAGTTCGGGTTTCCCGCAAGAGCGATTTTGATTGACATTGCATTTCCTCCTCATCTTCGCCAGTGATCTTAAAGCTATTAGTCAAGACTAACAAACGGGCCCTTTCCACAGGAATCCCGTTTGAAATACAGCCTATACGACTTCGATCATTTCAGCGTCCGCCTTGCGAAGACTCAGTTCATAATTTCTGACGTTCACTTCAATCGGGTCGCCGAGCGGCGCAACCTTACGAATAAAAATCCGGGTGCCCTTGGTAATCCCCATATCCATAATTCTGCGCTTGATCGCACCGGCGCCGTTCAGTTTGCTCACCGTAACGGTTTCCCCGGTCCTGGCGTCTCTCAGGGTCTTCATATCCCTCAGCCTCTTTCCTTATATTGAATCGCAACCGTCATATCATGATCCGGTTCGCCATCGATTTGTCGAGGGCAACCCGGGTGTCTTTGATATTCAGAATCACGTTTCCGGCAATTTCATTCACGATCGTGACGCATTCCCCTTCCACAAATCCAAGGCTCGCCAGAAAGCGGCGGGTTTCGTCCTTCCCGGTAATTCTTTTGATCTGGTTCTTTTCTCCGCGTCTGGCCATTGTCAGCGGCATAGATCATTCCTCCTTGAAGCGGTTCCGCTCTTCTTGTCGGATGGGTTAGCATCGACTAACCTTCATTTCGTTTTTAGTTTACCACAACTAACTTTGCCTGTCAATATCCCTCTCAAAAAAATCTGAAACAATTTTTGAGGGGGCCTCCGGGTCCGCGTTACTTGTAAAAAGCCGGATTTTATGTTAGGATAAATTACAATATCATAAAAGAGGGAGGGACGCGCTTGAAAATTCAGAAATCCGCGGAGGACTATCTGGAAACGATTCTGGTGCTCAAAAACCGGACCGGCGCGGTCCGGTCCATCGACATCGCCAATGAGATGAACTTTTCAAGGCCGAGCGTCAGCCACGCGATGAAACAGTTTCGCGAAAACGGATATATTGCCATAGACGAAGGCGGCTATATCGAATTGACCGGCAGCGGCAGGGAGATCGCGGAGCGCATTTACGAGCGGCACACCCTGCTGTCCAAATGCCTGATCGCGCTCGGCGTGGAGGAAAAGACCGCCAAAGAGGACGCCTGCCGGCTGGAGCATGCCATCAGCGAGGAAAGCTTCGGGAAGATCCGCGAATACTGGAACCGGAAGAAGGCCGAAGCCGCCGGGCAGGAAGCCCGCAAATAATTTTTTGTTCTTTTGTGACCGGCTCACAGACAGGGACGCTTTTTTGGTTATAATAAGAATCAAAGCGGAAGAAAAAAAGCCCTGCGGCGTTCCGGATGAAAATCCGGGAACGTAATCACAGGCGGAACCGCGGCGGCTCTTCCGCCGGACAGTCTGTTTTCAGTCGGAAAGGAAGAACGGATTATGATTCATGTGACAAAGGACAATTTTCAAAAGGAAGTCGTGGAAGCCGGGAAACCCGTCCTTCTGGATTTTTGGGCGTCGTGGTGCGGGCCGTGCAGGATGCTTTCGCCCGTTGTGGACGAAATCGAGCACGAAGTGACCGACGCCAAGGTGTGCAAGGTAAACGTCGACGAACAGCCGGAGCTTGCGGGCGAGTTCGAGATCCGCAGCATTCCGACCCTCGCGGTCATGCGCGGGGGAAAGGTGGTCGACACCGTGGTCGGCGTCCAGTCCAAAGACGCGATCCTGAAGCTTTTGGAAAAAGGAAAATAAAGCCGGTTCCCCGACAAAGCGGGAAAATGACCGGCGCTGCCCCGGTACGCAAAGGCCGGGCGAACAGGAAAAACAGAAAAGCTCTCCGCTGCGGATGAACCGCGCGGAGAGCTTTTTTGATCGGGATCAGGAAAGAACCCCGGCCTTTTCTTTTTGTTCCCGCGCGGCCGCTTCCAGCCGGCGGAGCGCCTCTTCCAGCACGGAGCGCGGGCAGGCGATGTTGATGCGCTGGAACCCCGAGCCGCCCTGCCCGAAGACGGGGCCGGCATCCAGCCACAGCTTCGCCTTTTCCGTCATCAGGCGGTCGAGCTCCCGGTCGTTCAGCCCGAGGGCCGAGCAGTCCAGCCAGATCAGATACGTCCCCTCCGGCTCGGTCAGCCGGATTTCGGGGAGCCTTTCCCGCAGGAAGCCGCGCACGAACGAAAGGTTTTCCGTCAGGTACTCCTTCAGGGCGTCCAGCCATTGCGCGCCCTCTTCATAGGCGGCGCGGCAGGCGGTCAGGCCCATCACGTTGGCCTGGCTGTATCCGGCCCGGCCGATTTCGCGGCGGATTTTACGGCGGATCTCCTGGTTCGGAATGAAGATGTTGGAAATCTGCAGGCCGGCCAGGTTGAAGGTTTTGGTCGGCGCCGTGCAGATCATCGAATTCTGTGCGAATTCCGGGCCGAGGCTGGCAAAGACGATATGCCGGTGCCCCGGATAAGTAAAGTCGGCGTGGATCTCATCCGAAACGACAAAGACCCGGTGCTTCCGGCAGATCTCCCCCATCCGTGTCAGCTCCTCCCGCGTCCAGACGCGGCCCACCGGGTTGTGAGGGCTGCACAGAATGAAGAGGCGGACATCGTTTTCCGTGATTTTTCGCTCGAAGTCCTCAAAGTCGACGGAATATTTTCCGCCGGAGCGAACCAGCTCGTTGACGACGAGCTTTCTTCCGTTGTCCACGATGGATTCGGTGAAGGGGTAATAGACCGGCTGCTGGATGAGGACCGCGTCGCCCTTCTGCGTCAACGCGCGGACCGCCGCGCACAGGGCAAACACCACGCCCGGCGTCTTGATCAGCCATTCCGGGCGGATCTGCCAGCCGTGGCGCGAGGAAAACCATTGCTTCAGCGCCGCAAAATAAGCTTCGCCCGGCTCGGAGTATCCGTAAATCCCGTGGCGGATGCGTTCCTCCAGCGCGCGGGTCACGCAGGGCGGCACCCGGAAATCCATATCGGCCACCCAAAGCGGGAGCACGTCGGCGGGCTTGCCGCGCTTCACGGCAAAATCGTATTTTAAAGAGCCGGTATTCCTTCTGTCGATGATTTCATCGAAACAGTGCAACGTCTATTCCTCCTTTAACGCCTGGGTCAGGTCTTCGATCAGGTCGTCAGCATCCTCCACTCCTACGGAAAGGCGCAGCAGCCTTTCATTGATGCCCTTCGCCTCGCGTTCCTCTTTCGGCACGTCGGCGTGGGTCTGCAGCATCGGGTAGGTCAGCAGTGTTTCCACGCCGCCCAGGCTTTCGGCAAACCGGATCAGCGAAACGCGGTTCAGCATCCGCTCGGCGGTTTCCCGGCCGTCCGTTTCAAACGAGATCATCGCGCCGAATCCGCTTGTCTGCCGTTTGGAAAGCTCGTAATCCGGGTGGTCGGGCAGGCCGGGGTAAAACACCTTGCGGATCTCTTTGCGGCCGCACAGCCACCGGGCGATCGCCTGCGCGCTCTCCTGCTGCTTTTCCATGCGCAGGGGCAGGGTCTTGATGCCGCGGATCAGAAGCCAGCTGTCGAACGGGGAAAGGCACGCGCCGGTCGTTTTGTAAATGAAGCGAAGGCGCTCGCAGAGCTCCGGGTCGCTCGCGACGAGAAACCCCGCGAGGGTATCGTTATGGCCGCCCAGATATTTCGTCCCGCTGTGGATCACGATATCCGCGCCGAGCGTGAGCGGCTTCTGGAAATACGGGGTCAGGAACGTGTTGTCCACGATCAGGCGCAGCGAGTGCTTCCGGCTCAGGCGCGCGGCGGCGGCGATATCCGTCACCTGCATCATGGGGTTCGTCGGCGTCTCCACAAAAAGCGCCTTTGTTTCGGGGCGGATGGCCGCCTCTACCAAAGCAAGATCCGAGGTATTTACAAAGTCGAAGGAAAGGCCGTTCTTGACGTTGATATTTTCGAACAGGCGGCGGGAGCCGCCGTACAGGTCGTCGGAGGCGATGATGCGGTCACCGGGGGAAAACAGCTCCATCAGCGCCGTGATGGCGGCCATGCCGGAAGAAAAGGCGATCGCATCCCTGCCGCATTCGAGCCTGGCCATCGTTTTTTCCAGATGCTCCCGGGTCGGGTTCTGCATGCGTGAATAATCATAGCCCGTGCTCTCCCTTACGCCCGGATGCGAAAACGTTGCGGTCTGATAGATGGGCACGGAAATCGAGCCTGTCCGGTCGCACGGGTCCGTGCTGCCGTGCACGCATAAAGTATTGAATTTCATGAAGATTCTCCTGTCGATTTCAGATATAGAACATACAGTAATCGGATCGGATCCCTTCCGCCTCCATTGCCAGGTCGGAAAGGTTGACCGAGCCGAGCGCGGCTTTCACCGCTTCGTCAAGCTTATGAAAGGCAGATACCCGCATGGCTTCTTCAATTTCGGGGGCCTTGTCCTTAACGGTGGCTTCCGTGGGTTCGAACAGGGAAAGTTCAACGGCAGACAAAACCTCCAGCGCGGTTATCTGCCTGGGCATTCGTGCCAGCTGGTAGCCGCCCTGGGCTCCCTTGATGGACGTGACGAGGCCGCCCCTTTTCAAAAGGGAAAAGACCTGCTCCAGATAAATTTTCGAAATCCCCAGTTTTTCGGAAATGCTGATGACGGTAATATATTCTCCATTGCTGTATGTCTCGGCCATGCTGATCATTGCGGCGAGAGCATAGCGCCCCTTTGCAGAAATTCTCATTATTTGAAACCTCATTTCATACTTCTACGATATGTATTCATGATATTTGAAAACGGCCGGATTGTCAAGCCCCCGCCGCTGAAAAAGAGCGGGACAAACAATAAATTTTTTTAATCAGGGGAAAAAAGGACAAAAAGGGACAAAAACAGCGTCGGGGCAGGCCCGGCGCCGATATGGAGGGATGTTGAGTTATTTTGAGAGCGCCTGCTCGATCAGCCTGAGATTGTTTTTCAGGCGTTCGTTCCCGGGGCTCAGCTCCAGAGCCTTTCGGGCGTGCTCGGCCGACCGCTCCAGAAAGCCGAGACGATAGCAGGCGATCGCGCACAGGTCGTCGGGGGTATGGTCCCACGAATAGCCCATGTTCACATACGTTTTCGATTTTTCCCGGATGGAAAGCGCCTTTTCCGCCGCGAAAAAGGATGTGAGCCAGTCTTTTTTTTCATAGGCGGCCTGCGCCAGCTCCACATAGGGGTCCCGCAGATGCGGGGCCTCGGCGGCCGCGCGCAGATACCACGAATAGGCCTCCCGGTCCTTTCCCAGCCGATGGTACGATTTCGCGATCCAGCGCATGGAAGCGCAGCGCTCTTCCGCCCAGGTGCTGGCGGGCAGCGAAAGGTGGCGCTTCAGGGTTTTGATGCAGTCCGGAAAGCGGCCCAGATACAGATACTCCCGCCCCAGATAGTAGCACATGCGGTCGTCCTCGGGATTTTCCCGCACGGCCGTCTCCAGAAGCGGCAGGTAAGAGCCTCTGGATTTTTCGGGGTCGGGATAATGGTCCAGCACGACGGAGTCCGCATAGACCGTCCTCTGCGGCGGCGTCCCGTTATAATACAGGTATTCGTGCACAGGGTAGCGCCAGCGGAATCCCTTGCGGGAATGGATTTTGGAATAGTAGAACTGCATGTCTGGGGAACCGTCCGGCCGGTGGCTCCAGTTGTAAAGATAGCGCGCGGTATTGGTATCCGGCTGCCACGCCTGTTCCAGATGCTCCCGCCACCCGGGTGAAAAGACCTCGTCCAGGTCGGTGCAGACGCAGATGTCGGCGACGGCGGGGATATGGTCCAGCGAAAGGTTCCGCGCAACGTCGAACCGCCAGGGTTTGACCTCCTCCGTAAACACAACCGCGCCCCTGCCGCGCAGCTTTTCCACCGTGCCGTCGGTCGAGCCGGTGTCGGTGACGACGATAAGGTCGGCCTCCCGCATGGAATCCATCCAGCGGTCGACAAATTTTTCTTCGTTTTTGGCGATGGCGTAAACGCACACTTGATATCGGCCCAAAAAGCTTCCCTCTTTCTTTCTGAATTATATCTCATCCGGCAAATCCTGCATTTTAACAGAAAATGCGATGGGAAAAGAAAAGCCGCCGGCTGTGGCGGCTTTCCGGTATGTAGCCATCCGGGCGCCCGATTGGCGCCCGGACAAAGGAGAACCTAAAAAGGATCGGGCAGGCAGAGCCGGGATGAAAGCGGTTCTGCCGAAAGCGGAGGAAACAGGTCTTAGGGCTGGCGTTTTCCCGATGCCCTGTTTTTTAGGGATAACTATTATTTCCATTACAGCTTATGCATGGCCGCTGCATATGTTGAAGAAAAACACCGGGAAAGCAATCGGCACAGGCCTGTGTAAGCCTGTGCCGATTGCGCAAATTTATCTTGTAGAAGGAAACAAATAATCCGGGTCGCCTTAGGCCTCGTTTGAAAAATCAAGAGACTCGTCTATTTCGGCTAAAATTGTGCCGCCCAGCGTCAAAAATGCTCGGAATCCGGAAAGGATTCCTGCGCTTTTTTCCTTGTTCGGCGCAATTTTATCTCGAAAATCCGTCGTTTTTTATTGATCAAACAAGGCCTGGCAGGGGAGCCTTGAGACGTCCCGGCGGCATCATCTAAAACATCACATCTCGATTTCCTCGTCGCCGTAGGTCGCTCTGCGCTTTGCCGTGGTAAGGATGCTCACCACCAGGACGGCCGCCGTGATGAGGAGCATTACGGCGCAGATCGGGCGCTGCACGAACTGCACGGCATCCCCGCGGAACATGGTCATGGACTGAACCAGTGTGGACTCCATAATGTCGCCCAGCACAAAGGTCAGGATGATCGGAGCGATCGGGAAGTCTCCCTTTTTCATCAGGTAGCCGAGGATGCCGAACAGAAAGGTCATGACGACATCCATAACGCTGTTGTTGATGCTGTATGTCCCAACGAGGCACAGCACAATGATGATGGGGAACATGATCCGGTTGGGAACATGGGTCAGTTTGGCCCAGAATCCCGCCATGGGGAGATTCATGAATAAGAGGAGCGTATTCCCGATGAACATGCTCGCGATGACGGCCCAGACCACGTCGGGATTTTCCTGGAACAGCATGGGGCCCGGCTGAAGGCCGTGCATGACAAACGCGCCGAGCAGGATCGCGATGGTGGGGGAGGTTGGGATCCCCAGCGTGAACAGCGGGATCAGGGAACCGCCGCAGTAGGCATTGTTGGCTGTTTCGGGGCCGGAGACGCCCTCCACCACGCCGGTGCCGAACTTTTCAGGATGCTTCGACAGCTTCTTTTCCAGCGAATAGCTCAAAATGGTGGGGATGACGGAGTTTGTGCCGGGAACCAGGCCGATCAGAAAGCCCAGAACGGTTCCGCGAAGGATGGATTTGGCGACAATGGGGCGTTCCTCCTTTGCCGGGAAAAGCCCCTTGATGGGCGGTATGGTCACTTCGGAATGAAGGTCGGTTTCCAGCGAAAGGAAGATTTCCGACAGGCCGAACAGGCCGATGGCAAGGCAGATAAAATCGAGCCCGCTTAAAAGATAGTCCGTTCCCAGCGTGAATCTGGCGATGCCGCTGGAATTATCAAGCCCCACCAGGGAAAGCGCAAGGCCCAGAAAGGCCGAGGTCATGCCTTTGACAAGTGATTTCCCCATAAGGCCGACCACCATGGTCATACCCATCACCATCAGGCAGAAATATTCGGGCGGCCCGAACTTCAAAGCCTGAGAGGCGACAAACGGCCCGACGAACACCAGCCCTATCATGGCGATCGTGCCGCCGATAAACGAGCCGATTGCGGCTACGCCGAGCGCGACGCCGGCCCTGCCCTTCTGGGCGAGCGGATAGCCTTCCATACAGGTGATGACGGAAGCGGATTCGCCCGGGATGTTGACCAGCACGGAGGTGATGGTGCCGCCGTACATGGCTACGTAATAGATCCCTGCCAGCATGATGATGGAGCTGGCGGGGCCCATGCCGAAGGTCAGGGGCAGCAGCAGTGCCGTTCCGGCGGAAGGGCCAAGGCCCGGCAGCACGCCGACCATCATGCCGAAGGCGACGCCGATCAGGCAGTACAGCAGATTATACCAGGTTGCCGCCGCGGCAAATCCCTGCAGTAAGTATCCTAGTGATTCTGACAACGATATCCCTCCCTAAATTCCGAATATTCCAACCGGCAGCGGAACCTGCAGCAGAATTTTGAAGACCACATAGCACAGGGACGCCACAATGACGGAAAGAATGGCCGCGTGTTTCCAGCGGTACCCCAACGAGAAAAGCAGGAAAAGCATGATCGCGGCGGCGGGTAAAAATCCGGTTATGGTTACCAGGGCAAGGAAAACCAGAAGGGCCGCCCAGGTGACTGTCATATTTTTCAGGCCCGCGCCTTTCGGAAAAATTTGATTCAGTGCGATTCCTTCCTTTTTCGCTTCGGCGAAGAAGGAGAGGATGGAGAACACGACCAGAAAGGCGCTTACCCAGGTGGACATAAAGGATTCCCCGGGCCCGTACCCCGACCAGTAGTTCATTCTCCGCGAGCCGATAAACATCGCAAGCCCCAAAAGGAACGTTATGCCGCTTAAACAGACGCCAAGATTTAAATGTAGCGACTTTCGCATTGAGAATACTGCACCCCTTTCAAAGGGCAAACCACTTGCCTGCCCTGTTTTTAGACACTCGCCGCGCCGGGGCGGCGTCTCCCGCTGTGCGGCGGGAGATGTGCAGCCGTTATTTCCAGCCCATTACGTCGGCCATGGCTGCCACGTCCTGTTCGCATTTTTTCGCATAGGTGGCATATTCGTCCCCGCCTATATAGTTGACTACCATTCCCATGTCTTTCATTTTCTGAATATGCTCGGAATTCTGGATCGCTTTTTCAAATGCCTTGGAAATTTTGGCATACACCTTTTCATCTACGCCGGCAGGCATAAAGAATCCGCGGTCGGAAGGGGAAAGGACCTCGCTGCTCAGTTTCAGCTCGTTGTAGGTGGGAACATCGGGGAGCACCTCGGAACGCTTGGGTGCGAACACGCACAGAATATCGACCTCTCCGCTCTTGTAGGCCGAGAGCGTTTCGCCCACGGAGCCCCAGGCGACGTCGATATGTCCGCCGAGAAGAGCGGCGTAGTTGTCGTTCCATCCCGACTGATGGACGGGTACCAGCTTGAGGCCCGGAATAGCCTTTTTCAAGCTTTCCGTCACCATGTGCTTGTTGCTGCCCTTTCCGGCATCCCCGGCCAGCAGCTCATGGGTTTTGGCGTACTCCACCAGATCTTTCGCACTGGAAAAACGTTTATCGCCTTTTTTTACGACCATCGTGCCCCAGTCGCTGATCTGGTTCGCGATCGTACGGAACGATTCCAGATTTTCCTTGCGATTCTGCTGAGGATCGAGGTATCCGGCGTAAAAAGCGGGAATATTGAACTGCGCCATGGTATAGCCGTCGGGCGCGGCCTTGGCAAGCTCGTTCCAGGCAATCCAGCCGTTGGCGCCGGTCTTGTTGACTACGGTGATGGATGTCCCGAGCTCATCTTCCAGGTAGGGGACCAGCGTGCGCACGCACAGGTCGGAGCCGCCGCCCGCCGACCACGGCACCAGAATCGTGATGGGCTTGGTCGGCCAGTTAATGTCGGCTTCAGCGGCTTTGGAACCGGAAGCCTGAGTAGATGTGGAGGGTTTGGCGGAGCAGGACAGAAGCGATAAGATCATCAGCAGGGAAAAAACCATACAAGCTGCTTTTTTCATGATGAAATCTCCTTTTATGTTTTTTTGAATACAATTCGTTATAAAGAGTGAACTTTATACTCTGGATTTACCAAGTCGCGCTTTGAAAACTCCCTCCCTTCCAGGGCATCCATCAGATTGTTCATGCAGTGCCGTGCACAAAACGCATGATTATCGAGAGTGGAGCCCCCGATATGCGGAGTGCAGATTACATTCTCAAAAGTCAGCAGGCGGTTGCCGGATTCAACGGGCTCGTTTGCGAACGTATCGATCCCGGCACCGCTCAGCCGATTTCCTTCCAGTGCGTCGGCCAAAGCCTGTTCATCCACGATTTTTCCGCGGGCTGTGTTGATGAGAACGGCTTCCGGTTTCATTCTGCCGATCTCTTCCCTTCCGATCAGACCCTCCGTCTGGGCGGTCAGCGGAACATGGATGCTGACGATGTCCGAGGTTCCCATCAGGGTATCCAGGGAGACATAAGAGGCCCGCAGATCCTGCTCCTGCCGTGCGGTGCCCCGGACCAGGTCATAATACTGGACCTTTGCGCCGAAAACGTTTACTTTTTCCGCGACCAGGCGCGCGATATTTCCGAAACCGACAAGGCCCACGGTTTTTCCGCTGAGCGTGCGGGCCTGTTCCAGAATTTCGGGAATTAGCCAGGTACCGCGGTGAACGGAGCGGTCCGCCAGGGTGATGCGGCGCAGGACCGCCAGCATCAGCAGAACCGCATGTTCCGAAACGGAAACGGCATTAACGCCCGCGGCAATCAGAACGGGGATTCCCCGCTCGGTCGCGCATGCGACATCCACCTTGTCATATCCAGAGCCCCACCTCTGGATTACTTCCAGCTTGGGGGCGGCGGAAATAACCTCGCGGTTGATCAGCATCTGCCGGGTGATCATATAGTGGATGTTTCTGAGTTTGCTGTGATCGTCTTCGGGTGAAATCAATTCCAGTTCAAATTGATTCGGCAGAAGCCGGGTTACCTCCCGGATCATATTGTTGTCGAATCTTCCGACCAGACCTAAAATTTTTTTTGCCATATGTATTTCTGATTCCTTTCCGTAATTGCCGGCGAATTTGGCAGGGTATGGTGTTTATCGCTCTTCGGGCAGAGTTTCCGCTACGGACAGAATCAGCTCTTCCGACGGATTTTTTCGATTTTGGGCAGACACTTCGACGATCAGGCGGTAAAGGCTGACCTTCTTTTCCGCGGCGATCCGGGTGAACAGCTTCAGGAAGCTGGAGTGACAGCCGGAATAGCCCAGAATCAGCTCGATGGGCGTGATGGCGGGCCGGTAATCATGAAGTTTCATGGCCGGGATCAGCTCTTCGTCCAGGAAGCGCAGAAGTCCATACAGGTCGATCCCGGGTTCCAGCAGTCCTGTGTGCTGCAGGACCGCGGCGGCGGCCTCGGTGGGAATGTTTCCGGCGCTGCGTGCCATGCCGAGCAGCCCGCAGTCGATCACCCGGGCGCCGTGTTCCGCCGCCGCCAGCGCATTTGCAATCGAGAGGCCCAGATTGTTGTGCCCGTGGAATCCGACGGGGATGGAAAGGGCGTGTGAAAGAGCCTCCGAATACCGGGCAGCCTGCTCCGGTGTCATGGTGCCGGCCGAATCCATGATGGTAATCTCGTCAAGACCTTTGGATTCCAGCAGCTTCGCTTCCTCCGCCAGTTGTTCCGGAGTCAAAAGATAGGCTTTCATCATGGAATAGCGCGCTTTCAGCCCGTATTCCTTCACCTTGGCGAGCGGCTCCAGCGCAATGGCGGCGTCGCCTGCATCCGCGCCGATCCGCAGAAATGAAAGGCCGTTTTCCGCGGCAAGGGCGACGCTCTTTTCACGGTAGCGCTTTGCGTTCAGGAACATTCCGATTTCCGCTTTTTTCAGATAGGGACGGGCCAGATCCAGGTATTCCCGGTCGGTGAGCGGCGCGATGAATTTCGCTACCTCATATGCGCCGATTCCGCCGGAATTCCCGTATTCGATCACTTTGATTCCGCTGCGGATCAGGCCGGACAGCATCATGTCGGTCAGCTCGGCCGAAAAGCCTTTTCCGACCACATTGGCGCCGTCCCTTAAAGTACAATCCAACAATTGCATGGAAAGATTCTCCTTTGTCAGTTTCTGTTATTGGCCGTCTTTGTTCAGGTCCAGAATTTTAGAATAGGTCGCCTCCGAAAGAAGAAGGGAATCCGGGCCGCCGTTTCTTCGGGATTCCTCCAGCTCGCCGGGGATCAGGATCTGTTTCACGCCGGAGCGGGTTCTGGAATTTTTGATTTTCTCGAACCATTCTCCGCCGCGCCGCTCGAACTGCTCCGGGTCGGTGAAATGGGCGATGTCGAACGCGCCGAAAAAGTGGCCGGTGCCCGCTTTGCCGTGCGAGTCGAACATCCCCTCGGATTCGCAGCTCAGCCGCGCTCCGCTGAGCAGGCAGCAGAAAGCCTCGATCACCATTGCGATCCCGTATCCTTTATGGCCCGCCATTGGCAGCAGGCTGCCGAAAATTGCCGCCGCAGGGTCGGTCGTATCGTTGCCGTATTTGTTAAGCGCCCAGCCGCGCGGAAGGCATTTCCCTTCGCGTTCGAAGATGCGGATCTTTCCTTTTGCCACCGCACTGACGGCGATGTCCAGGGTAAAGGGGGCGTGTCCCTTTACGGGAAAGGAAACGGCGAACGGGTCGGTGCCGAGCAGGGGCTCCATGCCGCCGAACGGTGCCATCGCGGGGCCGGCCGCCGTGCACGCGAAACCGATGCACCCTTCCCGCGCCGCCATTCTGGAAAAATAAGAGGCGGCCCCAAAATGGTTGGAATTGCGTACGGCCGCAAAACAGGCCCCGTGTTTTTTCGCCCCCGCCACACATTCCTGCATCGCCCGGCGCGCCACCACCTGCCCAAGGCCGTCTCCCCCGTCGATGGAAAGGGCACAGTCCCTCTCGGAAACGGTGATCTCCGGCACCGGGGAGATCAGGCCCTGGCGGATCCTTCGGATATAGGCGGGCAGACGGATCAGCCCGTGGGATTCGATGCCGCAGATTTCCGCATCGAGCAGCGTGTCGGTCAGAAGATCGGCATCCTGCTCGGGCACTCCGGCACCGTGCAGGATTTTCAGGCAGCATTCGGTCAGTTCGGAAATGGAAACACAAGTTTTTGACACAGTTTGTCCGCCCCTTTCTGAACTTCTATTTTTGTGATAGACCGAGCGTGGAACAGCGGAAGACAAACAAATCCATATCCCGGATAAAATCCGCCTCCGCGGTACGGAACGAACGGTCCCCTTCAAACGAATGGACGGCAACGATATGGACCACTTCGTCGGGCAGGCCGGCTTTCGCCGCCAGGATCGCGCCCGAAAGCGGGTGGCGGAGCAGATTCCCGGTTTTCCCGTGGACGGCCCTCCCGCTTTCCATCGCATACTCCGTGAACTTGCCCAGGTCGTGTGTCAATGCGCCGCAGATCAGGATATCCCGGTCGATCTGCTTCCCGTGACGCACGAAATATTTATCCAGAAACAGATAGTTCCGAAGCACCGCCTGCGTCACATCGCGGATGTGCTCGATCAGGCCGACGTCGCAGTTTTCCCGGCTGATGCTTACCGGCGCATGGAGGACATCCTCGTCGCTCCAGCCGCCCTCTTTGATCGCAAGCTGAAAGGCCGAAACGGTCTGGTCGCGCAGCTTTTCCGACCTGATCTCCAGAATCTCGGGCAAAAGCGCTAAAATTTGTTGCCGTTCCATCCAAGCACTCCTTTCCCCCTTCTTTTTTACTAACAAGAGAGATAAAATTTTGTAAAAATGTTCATTGATTCTTAACACTTTTTATGATAACATCAAAATACGACAAAATCCAACAGATTATTATAGATTGTGAGACAGCCTTTTTGCTGTTGGGGGAGTTGAAATGAGTTTTCTCAGCCTGAATTATTTTCTGGTGGCCGCGGAAGAGATGAATATCACAAAAGCGGCGCAGCGCCTTTACATTACCCAGCAGTCGCTCAGTTCCCACATACAGCGGCTGGAAGAGCACTATGGAGTTCGCCTTTTCGAGCGGAAGCCGGCATTGAAGCTGACGGTGGCCGGCGAATATATGGTGACGTTCGCAAACCGGATTCTGTTCTTGGAAAAGCAGATGGTTTCTCAGTTTTCAGAGCTTTCCGAAAAAAATATCGGCCGGCTCACCGTGGGGTTTTCCCGCTCCCGTTCCAGAATTTTTATGCCGGATATCTGGTCGCTGTACCATGCCCAATACCCCAATATCGACGTGGTGCTGGTAGACGCGCTGACCGTACAGTTCGACGAGATGCTTCAGGATGGGAAGATCGACCTTTATATCGGGGTGGATGCGCCCGAAGAATCCAATACCTGCTGTACGCACCTTGTCCAGGAACGGCTTTACTGCATTATGAGCGAGGAGCTTCTGAAGAAACGCCTGCCCGATACCTGGAAACGGTTTTTGGTGAACGCCCGGAGCGGGCTGGACCTGAACTGTATCCGGAATTTTCCATTTATCATGCTGCCGCCGAACAACCGGTTCCGTGCCCGGGTCGACCGCTATTTTTCCTCGATCGGCGTGATTCCGCACATCGTGTTTGAAACCAGCCAGCATGAAATGATTTATACCCTTTGCCGGCAGTCATACGGCGTGGGCCTGATCTCGCAGATGTACCTGTACCAGCCGCTGAAACAGCCCGAAGAAAAAGGGGCCTTTTATGTGTTTCCGATCAAAAACAATATCGGCTCCAGCACGATCGACCTTGTCTATCGGTTCAGCAACCCCATGCCGAAATATATCCGGGCCTTTCTGGATTCAGTGGAAGCCGTGTTTCAGACGTATACGGATTCGGTGGATTCCATGATAGAAAAAGCGACCGGAATCTGTGCCGCCGAAGGATAAGGCGCAGATTTCGGGCCGGATGAGGAAACGCCGTACCGAGCGGGAATGAACCGCTCGGTACGGCGTTTTGATTTACGGAACTTAGACGACTTCCACAATGGTCAGATTGGCCTGAATGGGCGACGTGCCGTAAGTGACTGTCGCGCCGCTGTTGTTGAACAGGTTGAAGACCAGCGGGACGGTCGTTACGGTGAGCAGGGCGCTTCCGTTGAGCTGAAGCGTGACGACCGGCGAAGGCGAAGAAGCCAGAACCGTCTGGGCGCCTCCGGCGACGACCCGGATGCCGAACGAAACGTTGGTTGCCGCTTCGGCGCCGTCTGTGTTGACCCACCAGGAAATATAATAATTGCCCGGCTGAGTGATGAAGAAGTTTCCGACTCCCGCGTTGTAGGTGATGTTAGCGGAGGGAGCGTTGACGGTGGTATCGAACAGGACGTTGGTACCGGTCGCGACCGTGCCGCCGCTGCTGCCCTGCAGCTGAACCTGCAGGCCGGAAAGCTCGGAACCAGGGCCCGTAGGCCCTGTGGGGCCGGTTGGGCCGGTGGGACCAGTAGCGGCATCCGTTTCTGCACAACCGCGCTTTTTCACCCTGCGCTTCCATCATATCGGACATCCCGCCCGGCATATGCTGGGATGAAATCCGGGAAAGGGGATGCGCGGGATGAAAGAGGCGGGAAAATCTTCGGCTCAGCCGGAGGCGGATGAAATCCGGGAGGACGATCTGGTGCGGATCGAAGAGATTCAGATCGACACATCGCTTCCGCCGGAACAGCGGATGAGGGATTATTTGAAGAAAGTCAAAAATCCGTATGCGTTCCGGTGCGGGCAGATCACGGTGCGGCTCTGTTTCGACCCGGACGGAAAGGGGCTGGGCGATCTGCTTCGGGACTATTTTATCAAAAAGCAGGCCGACGGCTCCTTTATGGAGTGAAAGGAACGGGAAGAATGGCACGCGTTCACGGGATGCCGGAGGCCGGATGGAAGGTGGCCGTTTATATCCGCCTTTCCAAAGAAGACGGAAACGACGAAAGCCTAAGCGTGGGGAATCAGAAAAAAATAGCGCTGGATTATCTGGAGCGTTCGTTTGAAGGCGTTTGTCGGACCGTGGATTTTTATACGGATGACGGGCTGACGGGGACGGATTACGACCGCCCCGGATTTCAGCGGATGCTGCGCGGGATAGAGGCGGGGAAGATCGACTGCGTTGTGTGCAAGAACCTGTCCCGGGCATTCCGGAACTATGCGGATCAGGGGTATTTTCTGGAAAATTATTTTCCGCGGCACGGCACGCGGTTTATCACCATCGGGGACCCGCGGGTGGACAGCTATCTGCACCCCGAAACCACTCAGAATCTGGAAGTGCCGATCACGGGATTGATGAACGACCGCTTTGCCTGCAGGACATCCGGGGATATCCGCGCGACCTTCGACACGAAACGCAGGAACGGCGAGTTCATCGGCGCGTTTGCGCCGTACGGCTATCAGAAGGACCCGAACAACAAAAACGCCCTCGTTCCGGACGAAGAAGCGGCCCGGGTGGTCAGGCGGATTTTTCTGTGGTTCGCGTACGCGGGCATGAGCAAAAACGGAATCGCGAGAAAGCTGAACGAATGGGCGGTGCCGAACCCCACGGAATACAAGCGGCGGAGCGGCATGAAATACCATAATCCCAGCGGGGCCGGGAACGACGGGCTCTGGAGCGCCGGCACCGTCGCGCGGATCCTGAGCAATCCGGTGTATCTCGGCCATATGGTGCAGGGGCGGCAGAAGGTCGTCAGCTACAAGGTGCACGACAAGGTTCCGGTGCCCCGGGAAAAATGGTTCGTCAAAGAGAACACCCATGCCCCGGTCGTCGATGCGGAAACCTTTGAGAGAGCGCAGAGCCTTCAGCGGCAAAACACCCGCACCGCGCCGAGCTGCGGCAGGCTGTCCCTGTTTTCGGGATTCCTGCGCTGCTCCGGCTGCGGAAAGGCGCTTTCGAGGAAGCGCGCGAAAAATCATGTTTACTATTTCTGCCGGACGTATCGGGAAAAATCCAGAACCAGATGCACCAGGCATTCCATCCGGGAAGAGGATCTTCGGGCCGCCGTCCTGCTTGCGATTCAAAAGCAGGAGGAGCTGGTGCGCCCGTTCCCGGCGGACATCCGCACGCCCCGCCCTTCCGGCGGATGGAAGGAAGGCCGCCTGCTGGCGCTTCGCCGGCAGGCGTGGAAGCGTGTCGCCGCGCAGATCGACAGCCTTTATCCGGACTGGAAAAACGGGGACCTGACAAGGCAGGAGTATCACAGGCTGAAAGAAAAGCTGGCGAAGCAGGCCGCCGCGCTGGAACAGGCGGTGGCATCGCTGGAGCAGGAAACGGAGGAAGAAAAGGAAGAAAAAGACGCCGATTCGGGGGCCACGGCGGGCGCGCGGGGAATCCTCCGGCTGGAGCGGGGAATCCTGGCGCAGCTGGTGAGCCGGATCGACGTGGGGGAAGGCGGGATCACGATACGGTTTCGGTTCGCGGACCCTTATCAAAAAAGTCCGGGATGACAGGAAACAGCTGCCATCCCGGACTTTCCCGGGAGGAACGGTTGTGCAGAAAAGGCTGCCCCTGTTGCACCCGTCGCGCCCGTTGCGCCCGTAGGACCGGTGGGTCCGGTCGAGCCCTGAGCGCCCGTTGCGCCCGTAGGACCGGTGGGCCCG
>ENA-UOOK01002190-UOOK01002190.1-fermentation-metagenome-genome-assembly--contig:-NODE-2190-length-24485-cov-5.582808_pt1 | contig 24485 bp, 24 predicted proteins | sample MGYA00245777_ERZ724023 | MGnify/ENA primary metagenome ERZ724023 (study PRJEB28704, sample SAMN03018312) | fermentation metagenome | biome: anthropogenic terrestrial biome; feature: soil; material...
TTGAACCGTCCCGCCAGAGAATAGCCGCACAGCCTTCGGGAGAAATGACGGAATATGTCGCATTTTCCAGCATAAGGAGCCGGTTGCCGATGCCGATGGCAAGGGCCCCGCCGCTTCCGCCTTCTCCGACAAAGAGAGATAGAATGGGGGTTTTTAGCGTCATCATTTCACAGAGATTTTCTGCAATTGCCTGCCCTTGCCCGCGCTCTTCGGCAGCAACACCGCAGTATGCACCGGCAGTATCGATAATGCAGAAAATCGGACGGTGGAATTTTTCCGCTTGTTTCATAAGCCTGAGTGCTTTACGATAGCCTTCCGGATGCGCCATGCCAAAATTATGTGCAACTCGTTCCGCTGTATTATGGCCGCGTTCCAGCGCAATTACCGTTACAGGCATCCCGCAAAGCCGTCCGATACCGGCGATGACTGCCGGATCGTCACCAAAGCGCCGGTCACCGTGAAGCTCTGTAAAATCCGGAATCAAATGAAAAAGAAAATCAGAGGCGGTAGGGCGGCCTTTTGCGCGTGCCGCTAAAACACGTTCATATGCTTTCATATGGATTCTGCCTCCTCACTGTGATGTAAGCTCAAAAGATTTGAGAGCTGTTCTTTTTGGTTTTCCCGATCGGAAAGTGCATCGACAAACCCTTTTTCCAAAAGAAATTCTGAGCGTTGGAACCCTGCAGGCAGTTTTTGGCGAATCGTCTGTTTAATGACACGAGGGCCGGCAAATCCAATCAGCGCCTGAGGCTCAGCGAGGATAATATCCGCTTCCATTGCGAAACTTGCCGTAACGCCGCCGGTAGTCGGGTCGGTCAAAACAACGATATAAAGAAGTCCCGCATCGCTGTGCAGCTTTACGGCGCCGCTGGTTTTAGCCATCTGCATTAAAGAAAGAATCCCTTCCTGCATGCGCGCGCCGCCGGAAACCGTCCAGCCTACGACGGGCAAATGATTTTCGGTAGCATATTCAAAAAGGCGTGTAATCTTTTCTCCGACCACAGTTCCCATAGAACCCATCATAAAATTAGGCTCCATAACAAAGATCGCGCATGGTTCCTGATGAATTTGCGCGGTTCCGCAGACAACGCCCTCTCGTTCGTGAGTGGAAAGAAAGGAATGAGCAAGTTTTTTATTATAATCCGGAAAATCCAGAATGTTTTTACTGCGCAGTTTCCCGAAAAGTTCAGAAAAAGAACCTTCATCAGTCATCATGGCAATGCGCTCACGAGCGCTCATATGTAAAAGATGACCGCATTTTGGGCATGTAAAAAATGATTTTTCCAAATCGTGTGCAAACAAAATCTTTTTGCATTTGGGACAGCTAATACATAATCTACCCGGAATATTTGGCTGAGAAGCGCTTTCACCGCCTTGTTCCAGTGCGTTTTTTGGTTTTGGAAATAATTCTTTATTCAGCACTCTTTCACCTTCTCCTTATTTTTCTTTCATTAAAAGGTCCATAAAATCGGTACGGTAGGTACCGTTTCGAAAAGTAGGATCATCTAAAATTTGTAATTGCAGTCCAACATTATGATGGATTCCGTCGATAATCAGTTCACATAAAGCAGTGCGCATTTTGCGAATCGCTTCTTCTCGAGAAGAAGCGGAAACGATCAGTTTGCCGATCATGCTGTCATAAAACGGAGGAACCGTATATCCCTGATAAAGAGCGGTATCAAAGCGCACGCAGGGACCGCCGGGAATGTGAAGAAAACGAATGGTACCACAGCTCGGTAAAAATCCGCGTTCCGGATCTTCTGCATTGATGCGGCATTCCAGAGCGTGGCCCGAAGGAATGATTTCTTTTTGCGTAAAATTGAGCGGAATGCCCGCGGCAATTCGAATCTGCCATTTGACAAGGTCAAGTCCCGTAACAAGTTCCGTAACCGGATGTTCTACCTGCAGGCGGGTATTCATCTCCATAAAGTAGAACTTTTCATCATAATAGAGAAATTCGACTGTTCCGGCGCCCACATAACCGCAGGCTTTTGCGGCTTTGAGAGCTGCCTCCTGCATCTTTTTGCGGATCGACTCAGAAATCGCGGGGCTGGGACTTTCCTCTAAAAGCTTTTGGTGATGGCGCTGAACCGTACATTCCCGTTCGCCAAGCGTTACACAGTTTCCATCTTTGTCGCAAAGCAGCTGCATTTCGATGTGCTTTGCAGGATAAAGATACTTTTCAAGATAAACGCCGCCGTCTCCGAAAGAGGCCTGTGCTTCTGCCGAAGCAGTACGCCACGCATTTTCAAAATCCTCTTCGCGCTCTACTAGGCGAATTCCGCGTCCGCCGCCGCCGGAGCGGGCTTTTACTAAAAGCGGGAATCCAATTTGATGCGCAGCGGCAAAAGCTGCTTTTAAGGTATCTACTACTTCACTGCCGGGGATTACCGGAATGCCGGCCTCTTGCATCATTCGGCGCGCCGCATCTTTATCTCCCATTTCGGAGATCACTTCGGCAGGCGGCCCGATAAAGGTAATCCCACAAGTCCTGCAGAGATCAGCAAATTCGGCGTTTTCACTTAGAAGACCATAGCCCGGATGAATGGCTTCGGCACCGGTAACGCTGGCCGCAGTCAGGATTGCCGTCATATTCAGATAGCTTTCGCTTACGGGAGCCGACCCAATACAGATGGCTTCGTCGGCAAGAGAAACGTGCAGTGCGTCTCGGTCAGCTTCGGAGTATACTGCTACTGTTGAGATCCCCATTTCGCGGCAGGCGCGAAGAATCCGAATAGCAATTTCTCCACGGTTTGCAATTAGAATTTTAGAGAACACAAAAGCACCTCATTTCTCGGAGACCGCAAAAGAAAATTCGCCGGAAACCACCATCTTATCATTTACATATCCTTTTCCAGAAGCAAAATAAAACGGAGGACGGGATTTTGTGATTTCACATTTTAGAATCAGTGTGTCACCGGGGCGTACTTGCCCGTGAAAGCGCACTTTGTTCATGCCTGCGTAAAGGGGCGTTTTTCCTTTTAATTGCTCTTTTAACGGCAGACAGCAGGTCTGGGCAAGCATCTCACACTGAATGACGCCGGGAACGATTGGATATCCCGGAAAATGGCCTTTTAAAAACCATTCATCTCCGCGAACGGTATAATGTCCCTCCGCACTGTTTTCACCGGTTTGGTTCGCTTCATCCAAAAGCAGCATTGGTTCTCTGTGGGGGAGAATCGTTTTTAATTCTTCTTTTGTCATGAGAATCCCTCTTTTCCTAAGAATAAACAAAGACGGCGAACGGGTTCGTCGTCTGAAAAATCTTTAGCCAATATAGAAAAGTGTTTGACCGTATTCAACGACTTGACCGTTTCGGATGCAAATATCGAGAATTTTTCCATCCTTTTCGGCAGAAATCTCGTTAAAGAGCTTCATAGCTTCGATAACACAGAGAGTGTCGCCCTTTTTGACGAAATCGCCTACGCTTACAAACGGTTTTGCATCGGGGGAGGGGGCGTTATAAAAAACGCCGACCATGGGAGCTTTTAATGGGGTTCCTTCTGGGGTAGGAGAAATTTTCAAAGCGGATTTTTCTGCTTTTTCCTGCGGCTGCGCCGAGATCGGTGCTTTTTCAGAAAAAGCACGTTCCAGCCGCAGGTGTGTGCCGTTTTCTTTCAGATCGAGGACCGAAAGACCGGTTTCCTGCATCAGACGTGAGAGCGAACGAATTTCTTCCAGTTTCATTCAGAGTTAGTCCTCCTTTTCTTTATGAAAAGCCAGACAGGCATTATGTCCGCCAAAGCCGAGGTTAGTGCTGATTGCCCATTCGGGATCTTTTTTAAGTGCCTCATTCGGAGTATAGAAAAGATCGCATTCGGGATCGGGCTCTTGATAATGAATGGTCGGAGGAATGATTCCGGTTTCAAGGGCTTTTACGCAGGCGATTGCTTCTGCTGCACCGGTTGCACCCAGCATATGGCCATGCATGCTCTTGGTAGAGCTGATCCATGCGCTTTTTGCCCATGATTCACCCAGTGCTTTTTTAAATGCCAGTGTTTCTGTTTTGTCGTTGAGAGCAGTACTGGTGCCGTGAGCATTAATATAAAGCGGGGTGTCCTTTGCAATTTTTGCTTCGGCGACTGCCAAACGAATTGCTTCGGCAGGGCTTTCCGCAGAGGCTTCCGGCGCTGTCATGTGATAAGCATCGTTTGTGTTTCCGTAACCGCAGATTTCCGCATAGATATGCGCGCCGCGTTTTTTAGCGTGATTGTAGTTTTCCAAAATCAGAATGGCTCCGCCTTCTCCCATGACAAAGCCGCTGCGGCGTTTATCAAATGGAACAGAGGCGCAGTTCGGATCGGTGCCGGTGTGGAGTGCCATGCAGTTTGCAAAACCTGCGGTAGCAAGTTCGTTGATAGTCGCTTCGCTGCCGCCCGCGATCATTGCGTCTGCATAGCCGTTCTGAATCGCACGATAAGCTTCGCCAATCGCGTTTGCGCTTGTTGCACAGGCTGTCGTAATGCACATACTGGGGCCTTTTGCAGAAAATCGGATAGCAATGGTGCCCGCAGCCATATTGGAGATCAGCATCGGAATAAAGAAAGGCGAAACGTGACGTGGGCCTTTTTCTTTGCATTTTATGCATTCTTTCATGAAGGTTTCCATTCCGCCGATTCCGCTGCCGACATAAACGCCAAGGCGATTATCAGGAACAGTCCCAAGAAGTTTGCTGTCTTCCATCGCCTCAGAGGCGGCGGCTACAGCGTACTGTGTGTAGAGATCCGCTTTTCGCGCATCCCTTTTATCCATATAAGTGAGCGGGTCAAAGCCTTTTACTTCGGCCGCAAGGGTTACTTTGCTGTCTTTGGTATCAAAGCGAGTAATGGGAGCAATTCCGCAGACACCGTGGACAAGATGATCCCAAAAAGTAGGGGCATCGTTTCCAATCGGCGTAATCGCTCCGACTCCAGTTATGGCAACTCGATTCATCAAAACAGCTCCTTTCTCTGTTAGAAATTACATGCACATTCCGCCGTCTACCCGAAGTACGACTCCTGTAATATAAGAGGCGCTAGGGCCTGCCAGAAAAACTGCCGCATCGGCGATATCTTCCGGCTGAGCCATTCGTTTGAGCGGAATCGAGCGAAGGGTTTCTTCCCGCACTTTTTCGGGGAGAGAAGCGGTCATATCGGTTTCAACAAATCCGGGAGCAATCGCATTGCAGGTGATATTTCGGCTGCCGAGTTCTTTTGCCACCGATTTTGTTAAGCCGATCAATCCGGCTTTTGCGGCGGAGTAATTGGTTTGTCCACCGTTTCCGGAAAGACCGACTACAGATGAAATATTGATAATACGGCCTTCGCGCGCGCGAAGAAACGTGCCGTAAAATCCTTCGATCATATGAAAGGCGCCTTTCAGATTGGTATTGAGAACAGCGTCTAAATCTTCCTCTTTCATGCGGCGTAAAAGCCCATCCCGGGTAATTCCCGCGTTATTTACGAGGATTTGTACAGAAGTAAAGTCATTTAAAATCTCTTTGCAGGTAACGCTTGTGGCGTCTGCATCGGTAACATCACATTGATAAGCCTGTGCTTTAATGCCAAACGCCAAAAGCTCAGAGGTTGTTTTTTGTGCAGCCTCTTTGTTTCCGGCATAAAGAATCGCAATATTGGCGCCTTCGGAAGCCATTTTTAAAGCGATTGCACGGCCGATTCCACGGGACCCCCCAGTGATGACGGCAGTTTTTCCGGAGAGTGTTTTCATCTTTTGCCCTCCTTTAATGTTTCTAGCGTAGATTGGAGAGTTTCGGCGTCTTCTACCCGTAAAATCTGTGCCTGCGGCAATGTCTTTTTGACAAGTCCGGAAAGCGTTTTTCCGGGGCCGCATTCGATAAAAGTATGAACGCCGGCCTGCGCCATATGCTCAATGGTTTTCTGCCATAAAACCGGGGAACAGATTTGTAGGGAAAGAAGCCGAATCATTTCATTTTTATCGGCAGGATAAGGCTGCGCTGTGTAATTTGCGTAAAGTGGAGTTTCTGGTGTATGCAGATCCACCTTTTGAAGATAATCGCCGAAGGACTGCGCAGCACTTTTCATCAGAGGAGAATGAAATCCGCCGCTGACTTTAATTGGGACTGCGCGTCCGCCTGCTTCTTTTACAGATTCACAGAGAGGCCCAATTTCCGGAAGCTTTGCGGAGACGGCAATTTGTCCCGGGCAGTTGTAATTGACCGGCCATGCAGCCTCAAATTTTTTACAGATTTCCGCTACTTCTTCTTCTGGAAGACGAAGGACAGCTGCCATGGAACCCGGATTTTCCTCTGCTGATTTTTCCATCAGTTCTCCGCGGCGGCAGACAGCGCGAAAGCCATCTTCGGGAGAAACCACTTTGCAAAAAGTCATCGCTGCAATTTCTCCCAGAGAAAAACCGGCAGCACAGCTGGGGGTAATGCCGGCTTCTTTTAAAGCAATCGCTGCTGCATAATCGACACACCAAACGCAAGGTTGAGTATTGCGGGTGATAGTAAGTTCTTCTTTTGTACCGGAAAAGCATTGATCTTTTGTGCCGGGACGGATTTTATCAGCCATTTCAAAAACTGCTTTGGCAGCGGGACTGACACGACAGAGGGATTGTCCCATTCCGGTATATTGGGTCCCCTGACCGCTAAACAGAAATGCTATCTGATCCATTTGGAAGCCCCTTTCAGTGCAGTTTCTGCGCCGGAAAACAGATCTTCAATAATTTCGGCACAGGTTTGTTCTTTTTTAACCATAGAGGCAACTTGTCCGGCAAGAAAGCATCCGTGCTCCAGATCGCCTTCCCGTGCAGCTTTGCGCAATGCGCCGGTTCCCAATTCCTGCAGGGATTCTTCCGAAATGGAAAGATTGGCTTCCTGCTTGGCAAATTCTCTGGAAAAAGGACTCTTTAGAGCTCGTACCGCATCGCCTGTTCGGCGGCCGGTCACGATTGTGTCGGTATCTTTTGATTTTAGGACTCGTTCTTTATAAATTTCAGAGATGGTGCATTCCTTTGCAACTAAAAAGCGGGTGCCGACTTGGATTCCCTGTGCGCCCAGCATAAAGGCCGCGGCTGCCTGCCTTCCATCGGCAATTCCGCCGGCGGCAAGAACGGGAACATCTACAGCATCTACGATCTGCGGTACCATTGCCATTGTGGTAAGTTCTCCGATGTGGCCGCCGCTTTCGCAGCCCTCTGCCACTACGGCGCAGGCTCCATTGCGGACGGCTCGTTTTGCAAAATTCACAGAGGCAACGACTGGAACCACTTTAATACCTGCTTTTAGCCAGGCCGGCATATATTTTCCGGGAACGCCGGCACCGGTAGTTACGATGGGGACTTTTTCTTCAATGACGGTTTGTGCGACCTCTTCAACAAAGGGGCTCATCAGCATGACATTAACGCCGAAGGGCTTGTCGGTGAGTTCCCGGCATTTGCGAATTTCAGCGCGGAGTTGTTCCCCATTGGAATTCATTCCGGCAATCAGGCCCAAACCGCCTGCATTGCTGACTCCCGCTGCGAGAGAAGCGTCGGCGACCCACGCCATGCCTCCCTGAAAGATGGGATATTTGATTCCGAATAAATCACAAATTGGTGAATAAATCATTTTGAAACCTCCGAATCAAAAAATTTCTTAGGATCAATCGTCCAACGCAGAATTGCGCTGCCGGTAGTCAGGCCGCCGCCGAAAACGACAAGGCCTAAAAGATCACCAGGCTTAAAAGTGCCTTTCCGGCAAAACTCATCCATCAGAATTGGGACTGCTGCGGCGGAAGTGTTGCCCCAGTTCTGGATGTTGATACAATATTTTTCTGTTGGAATCGGCAAACGGTGCTGTGCCCCTTCAATAATTCGCAGATTTGCCTGATGAGGAAGCACCCAGTCAAGGTCTTTCAAATCAATGCCGGCTTCTTGGGCGGCAAGCTTTAATTGACGGCACAGATTGCTCACTGCAAAACGGTAGGTGCTTTGTCCGGACATGTGCAGATATTGCTCGGCAGGATGATCTGCTTTTAAAAATGGACTTTGTCCGTCAGTATTATCGATTCTGAGCGTCAGAGGATCTCCCTTTGCGGTGAGGTGAATCGATAATAAAGCATCCCCTTGTCCAAGAACGACTGCACCTGCACCGTCTCCGAAGAGAGGGCAGGTGGTGCGGTCCTGATAGTTTAATAGACGGCTCATTGTCTCGGCGGCAACAACCAGTACCTTTTTGGCACGGTTGCGGCAAAACCAACCGTCTGCTGTATCCAGCGCATAAAGAAAACCGGAACAGGCGGCATTGAGGTCGAACGCAGGACAAGAGGCCCCCAGAGCGTTCTGCAGAATGCAGGCGGCAGAGGGAGTGATGCAATCGCCACGAATGGTGGCAACTAAAATTAAATCTAATTCTTTTGGTTGTACTTTGGCCATTTTGAGCGCTTTTCGAGCCGCTTCCAAGGCGAGGTCCTGGAGCGTTTCTGTGGTACAGACATATCGTGATTCAATTCCAGTGCGGCTTTTAATCCATTCATCAGAAGTGTCAACTAGTTGGGCGATGTCGTCGTTTGTTTTACGGCAGGCCGGGTGGGCGCTTCCGGTTCCCAGTATTTCAAAACTCATCTGCTACAAAACACATCCGTTTCTAACTAAATAATTAAAATATTTTAATAAAAAAATTATGCAACGAATTTCTGTATTTGTCAAGGGACCAATTCCCATAAAAAGGAAATCACAAGGGGATAAAAATGGAACAACGCCTTGTACGATTGAACAAAATATCCATATTTTAATGAATGGCGGCTCCAAAAAAGCGCATAGCATTTTGATAGCAGATCTTTTCTACTTGAGCGGCGGGCAGCTTTTTGTTAAGTGCTTCTGCAAGGAGTGGCAGCCCCTCATATCCGCCCATTTCGAGTTTGCTTTCGATTCCATCAAAGTCGCTGCCGAGTGCAACCGCATCAATTCCTGCCTGGTTGCAAAGATAGCAGGCACAGTGGACGATATCCTCAATTTTTGTCAGGTGATTTTCGGTGCCCGGCAAAAAACTGTCTTCGAAATTGACTCCGCAGATCCCACCGCAGTTCCCCAAAATATGTAGCATTTCATCGGTAAGATTGCGTGGGTGCGATTGTAAACTGCGTGCACAGGAATGGCTTGCAAGAAATGGAATATGCATTTCTTGGCTCAGTTCGGCAACGTTATAAAAGCCCCCATCAGAGAGATGAGAAACGTCTACTGCGATCCCTAAGTCCATCATTCGCAAAACGGTTTCTTTTCCAAATGGTTTCAGCCCAAGGTTTGTTTTCGCTTCCTCGCGATCGTTGGGATAGCCTAACGAATTTTCGTAATTCCAGGTCAGCGTCATCAGCCGTACCCCGTCCCGATAAAGGGTTTCCAGTCTTTCGAGACTGCCGGATAGGAGAACCGAATCTTCGATGGTCAGAATTGCAGAAACAAGCCCCTTTTTCGTGTTTTGCTGAACATCTTCTAGGTTTAATGCCGGTGCAATTAAATCGCTGTTCTTTTGAAGTCCCTCCTGAAAAAGGAACTTTGCTTTCTGATAGAATTCCCACGGAGAATCTTTTATTCCGTATTTTTGCGCACATCTGTGGGTTGGAATCCAGATTGCGAAGCATTGCGCAATGGCACCGGTGCTTTGCAGGCGAACAAAATCGAGGTGACCGTTATTCCGGCGAAGAGAAGCTTTTTTTAACAGTCCGCTCATCGTTAGTGTATCACAGTGAAGATCAAAAAAGCGCATAAGAAAGTCTCCCTTTTTTAAAAATTATAACATACGAAACATACGAAAAATTTTACGAGGACTGCTTTTGCAAATTTTGCTAGAATCTTGTATTCCAGAGCCATTTATGATATACTCGGATATATTTTTGAGATTTACCGAAAAGCGGTATTTAAGCAGGAGGAAATGAAATTATGAATGTTCTAGTGGTGGGATGTGGACGCCTTGGTTCCCAGATCGCTGCAATCATGGATTCTATGGGGCATGACGTGGCAGTTGTGGATGAGCATCCGGAACTTTTTTATCGGCTGCCGACCGATTTTAGCGGGATGACCGTAGCAGGAATGCCAATGGATTTAAAGGTCCTGAAGAATGCCGGAGCGGAAAACTGCGATATGGCGGCGGTTGTTACTCCGGATGATAATTTAAATATTACGGTGACACAGATTATTCAGCAGTTTTTTAAAGTGGAAAATGTTGTTACCAGAATCAGCGATCCAGCCCGAGAAGAGGTATTTACGGCATTCGGTCTGCAAACGGTTTGCCCAACCAATCTTGCCGGCGATATGATCGTGCAGGCGCTTCTCAATCCAAATCAGAGTAAACAGGTGGCTTTTGGCACTGCCAATGCAGCGTTCCATACTTATCCGGCAGAAAGCTTTATGATTGGAAAGCGACTTGGCAGTATCGGTGTGAATGAAAAAGAAGTTCCATTTGCTTTGCTGCAAAAGGATGGAACGATGATTTTGGTCGGAAAGGATCCGGACTATCTGATTCAGCGGGAAGACCGTATGATTTGGACACAGGTTATTGATTGATCGGAGGGGAATCTTGTGAATATTGTAATTATGGGTGGCGGTAAACTTGGCCGTCAACTGGCACTTAATATGCTGGAAAGAAAAAGCACAGTACAGATTATCGAAAAGGATCGTCTGCGGAGTCTGCGTCTTGCAAATGAGCTGGATTTAGAGGTCATCTCCGGAAACGGAACGGAACTGAAGATTTTGGAGGAAGCGCGAACTTCTGAAGCGGATTGCTTTTTGGCAGTCAGCGGCAGTGACCAAGATAATTTGGTGGCCTGTCAGCTGGCAAAGCAGACTTTCGGCGTAAAAAAGGTAATTGCTCGAGCCAATGATCCGCGAAATTTAACAGCGCTGCGGGTTTTGGGAATCGATATTGTTGTGAGCAGTACCGAAATTATTACCAATATGATTGAGCAGGAAGTGAATGTCAGTGAGATGCACCTTCTGACAACTCTGAACCGCGGTCGTGCTGCCATTGTAGCAATGACGCTGACCGACCGTTCGACCATAAACGGAACTAAACTGAGGGATGTGGAGCTGCCGAACGGTTCACTGATTGTTTCTGTTTTGCGGGACGGACAAATGATTATTCCAAACGGCGATTTAGTCTTTTCTTCGGGAGACGAAATTGTGGCAGTCTGTGAAGGAAAATCACAGAAAGACCTGAATCGAATTTTATCAAGATGAAGAGATCAAACATTTAAAAAGGATAGACACAAACGATTTGTGTTTATCCTTTTTTCTAATTAAAATTCAATCCCTGCGCGTGCCGCTGCGCCATGATCAAAGGGATGTTTTTTCTTTTTCATTTCGGTTACATAATCGCACAAGGCTTCGATCTCCGGGTCCGGTTCATGCCCAGTCAGAATGAGCTCCCGATTTTGCGGAAAATGATGGAGTAAAAGGAGCAGATCAGTTCGGGAGAGAAACCCGATTTTTACAGCGTCAGTAACTTCATCTAAAATTAATACATCATAGGGCGTTTTTTGAGCAAAATAAAAAGCATTCTGCCAAAAAAGAGCGGCTTCTTCTTTTTCACTTTGATTCATCTGATTTGTAAATTTGAGATGTTCCGGATTTGGCAGAACCTGAAATTCTGGAAGCGACTGTAGAATATGACGTTCGGCGGAGTGATTGTCTTTTAAAAATTGCAGCAGAGTCACTTTCTTTCCAGCACCGCACGCGCGAATGCCAAGCCCTAAAGCGGCAGAAGTCTTTCCTTTTCCATATCCATAATAATAATGAATCATTCTTTTTAAAGCCCCTTTTTGTTGCGTTGATTTTAGTGTATACCGGTTTTTAAAAAAACAAAAGGGAAAAATTAATTTTTTTTGCGAAAAATCATAAAATAATGAGAGGCTTATCACCTGATTTTCACATAGATTCGTTATTCTAAAGCCATAAATTAAAAACGAAAGGGTGCATTTCTCATGTATGATCCCAATGATGAGAAAAATGTTCAGGGAAATCATTCCGATATGAATAATTCTTCGATCAATTCTTATGGGGGAAAGGACAGCGAGACTTCTTGGGAAGACGGTTGCTATCATTCCGGCTCGCAGCATAATGACAGATGGCAGTCGGATTCAAAAGAAGATCAATCATCGGATTTTTATTCCAGTTCTGCTTCCGGCTATCAAAATCCCGCTGGCCAAAATGAAAATTCCAGGGGGCAGTGGCATCAGAATACATGGCAGGCTCCAAATACACAGCCCCCGGTGAAAAATGTTCGGGAGAAAAAGAATCATTCCGGAAAAAAAGGAACCGGAAAACGAATCCTTGCTTGTGTGCTGATTTGCTTTTTGGTTTCAGCCGCAACACTTGGCGGATTTATCGCATTGGTGGATAACAATGTAATTAAATTCGGAAACTCCGGCAGCAGCGGCAGCGTTTTTACGGTAAATAAGCTGATCAACGATACGGCGAGCGGTGCTACCAATACTTCTTCTACCGGAACGACACAGCTTTTAACAAAGCAGCAGGCAGCAGCAAAAGTAACTCCTGCGGTAGTCTGTATTGAAAATTACCAGAATACCACCTCGAATTTCTCAGGCTACAGCAAAAATCAGCAGGGCGGAAGCACTGCTGGAAATACGGCAAGCAGCAGCAATGGTGATGTAGAAGGGGCTCCTTCCAGTGAAGGCTCCGGCATCATCGCAACATCAGACGGATATATCATCACCAATGCGCATGTCGTGGAAGGCGCTACCGGTTTAAAGGTAATTTTGTCAGATGCTTCTACCTATCAAGCGAAGCTGGTAGGAAGTGACAGCGTCACAGACCTTGCACTTTTAAAAATTGATGCGGCCGGTCTTACCGCCGCAGAATTTGGTTCCAGCTCCGATCTTCAGGTCGGAGATGATGTTTTGGCAATTGGAAATCCGGGCGGTACTGCATTAAACTCTACGATTACTTTTGGTAATGTTTCTGCTCTGGAGCGGCAGATCACTACTTCCAGCGGCTATACCATGAAATTTATCCAGACTGATGCGGCCATCAATCCTGGTAATTCCGGGGGAGCTCTCGTCAATCTCTATGGGCAGGTAATTGGAATTAATTCCAACAAATATACCGAAGTAGGCGATACTACAGCCGAAGGTTTGGGATTTGCAATCCCGATTGATACGGCTCAGCCTGTTATCAACGATCTAAAACAGTACGGATATGTAAAAGATCGTGCAATGCTGGGCGTTACCGGAACGATGGTCGATTCCATGACAGCTCGTTTCTATAATTTGCAGGTTGGCTATATGATCGAATCAGTCAGCAATGATTCCTTAAAGCAGGCAGGACTGCAAAAGGGAGATATCATTACAAAGATTGATGATACGAATGTTACCTCTTCTGGAACGATTACAAATGTTGTGGTGAGCAAAAAACCAGGCGATACTGTTACGCTCGAAGTTTATCATTCTTCTTCTCGTCAGACCTCAACGGTAACAGCCACCCTTATCCAGGTTCAGGACGCCAGTTAAAAAATCTAATCAGATAATTCAAAAAGGTTCAGCCAAAGCTGAGCCTTTTTTATGCTTTAAAAATTTTTTAAAAAGTATTGACTCTATCGTTACGTCATAGTATAAACTAAAAATTGTTGAAAGAGAGGCAGAAAAGAATGAGATTGACCGTTCATGAACTTGCAAAGGAAACAGGAATCAGCGTACGTGCACTGCATTATTACGATGAAATCCATTTACTTCGTCCGGAAGAAGTAAGCGATTCGGGATATCGTTTTTATGGAAAGCAGCAAATCAAGCGGCTTTCGCAGATCCTATTTTTCAGAGAACTGGAATTTCCGCTGAGAGAGATTCAAAAAATTCTTGATAGCCCCAATTTCGACGAAAGAAAAGCGCTGCTTTCTCATCGTCATCTTCTTGTGCTGAAGAAAGAGCGCTATGATCGGTTGATTGAGTCGGTCGATCAAATTTTGAAAGGAGATTCTAAAATGAATTTTAAAGCATTTGATAAAACGGAATACCAAAATGCGCAAAAGGCGTATCAGGAAGAAGCCGAAAAGAGATGGGGAGCCTCTAACGAATGGAAGGAGTATCGGGAAAAAATGAAGACAAAACCGAAGAAATCGGAAGAGATCGTAGAGGAAGGAAAAGCCTTTTGGAAGCGCTTTGCACAGCACCTTTCCGAAAAGCCGGATTCTCCGGCTGTGCAGGAATTAGTCGGAGAATGGCAAAAATATCTGACTGAAAATTTTTATACCTGCAGCGATGAAATGCTGGGTCACCTGGGAGAGATGTATGTATCCGACGAACGGTTTACTGCTTACTATGAGCAGTTTGGAAAAGGAATGGCACAGTTCGTTTGTGATGCAATCAGGGCTTACTGCAAAAAACATTGATTCTTGTCGAATAGACGGATTTAAAGCAGACACTGGTCTTTTCCATGAATATCTGTTAAAATATAATGGAATAAAAATGGAAAAGAGGAAGAAACAGCGTGAAGCGAGATTTCCTGCATCAACCGATTTCGATTCATGAAATGTTGCCGGTAGGAGCATTGCTGGCGGTTACCGGTGGATACCTAGATGCTTATACGTATTTGATTCGCGGCGGGGTTTTTGCGAATGCAGAGACCGGAAATTTGGTGTTATTCGCAATGAAACTAGCGAACGGCGATATGAAAGTTGCTATGCGGTGCCTTGTGCAGATCGTAGCTTTTTTCTGCGGGGTGCTTTGTGCAGAGGGAATCAAACGGCATTTTGCAAGACGTCAGATTTTAGCTTGGGAGCATATGGTGATTCTTTTAGAAATGTTCCTTTTGTTTTTGACAGGATTTGTTCCGCAGACGTTCCCTGATGTGATTGTCAATTTGACGATCGCCTTTGTTTGTGCACTGCAAGTGAATACTTTCCGCAAAACAGCCGGGATGCCATATGCGACTACCATGTGTACCGGAAACCTGCGCAGCGGTGCGGAACATTTTTATCGGTTCCTTTTTGAAAAAGACCGATCTGAAGGGCGCGCTGCAGGGAGATATCTATTTATTATCGTGATGTTTGCCCTGGGTGCAGTTGTTGGAGCTATATTTAGCAAAATGTTAGGAGCACAGTCAATTTGGGTATGCTGCGGGACCCTTTTTGTGATCTTTATCATGATGCTTGTCGGAAAATAAAAAGAACGGCTTTTCGTTATGAAAGCCGCTCTTTTAAAATGCACTTTTATTTTTTTAGTGCTTTTTCTTTTTTTGCAGGAATAACTTTCCGAATTGTCTGTATGAGAAGTTTTAAATTGATCAGGAGCATGAATACGGTCAAAACAGAGCACCAGATTTGCCAGCCGGGAATTGAGAAAATCATAAAAACACTTTCCACAATTAAAATAAGAGTATCGACGGTTATGCGGAAAACGTTGAAGTTTATGGGAATAAATCGCCTAGTATCGATTACCCGTGTAATGAACATAATTAAGTAAGAACAGACTGTCGCAAATGCAGCACCATTTGGACCAAAAGGACCAATCAAAAGAAAATTCAAAATAAGGTTTGCTCCGGCGCCTAAAACCGTCGTTACCATGTTATTAAAGCTCTTTTTTTCTACGATGTAGATTGTGCCGAGAAAACTGCAGAGACAAGCATAGGCTGTTCCAATTACGAGAATTGGAAGATAAACCCAACCCTCATGATAATCCTTGCTGGTCATGACACTCATGAGAGGGCGGCAGAGCAGGATCAAAACAGCACTTCCGGAAAAAATTAAAGCACAAAGCGCTTTAAACACTCTGGTAAAAAAGCTAGCGCGTCCCTTTTCTTCGGTGATGGCACTCATCTGCCATGCGTCCATAAAAATGGAACTCAGCATAGTAATCAGGTTTGGAATTTTATAGGCTGCGGAGAAAGCACCGTTGACAGCGTCTCCGAGCATATTTGCAACCATCAGCCGGTCACTGGAATTTGTGATCCAAAAGCAAATTTTGCTGGGAATCAGCGGGATAGTGAACTGGGTCATTTCCCGAAAAATCGGCTTTTGATAGCCTTTAAAACGCACAAATTTATGAAGATCAGCAACCCAGAAAAGGAAAATCGAGCTTAAAGCGTCTGAGAGAATGATTCCGAGAAGATAACCGGTTACACCTAAATGGAATGGATAAAGCAAAAGAAGCGTCAGCGTCAGATTGGTGAAAGTGGCCAGAATCCCATCAAAAGCATAAAGCTTCACCATGTTTCGTGCTCGCACAAATTGGCTGCATACGCTTCTTAAAGAGCTGGTAAAAACGAAGATGGAAACTAAGATTTCACGCCCCTGCATAAAGCTTAAAAAACTGATTTTGCTCAGGAGCGGAGAGCATAACAATAGGACAACAAATCCGCTGAAGACGGAAATTAAACCGGTCGTAAAAACATCCGGTTTCCGGTAATGCTTATCAAGACCAAAGCGAATAATACCGTCGACAATCTGCAAAGAAAAAATGGGGAACAGAAGGTTGCCCATATCCTGCAAAAGCGTAGCGGTGCTATAGTCTGATTTACTTAAAACGTTGGTAACGAACGGCAGCATCAAAAAAACGAGAATTTTTGAGCTAAAAGTGCCGATTGCAAAGATCAGGGTGTTTGATAGTAATTTCTTGTATTTATTCAACGTTCAGACGCTCCATCGCTTTTTAAATTTAGACAGAAAAGAATTTGATAAGCCGTATTATACCATAATGAGAGAAAAAATACTATCCCTTTCCCGCTAGAAGATGGTTCATTTTTTCTTATAAATTGATTAGCAATGGGCTTCAATAAAACAGTGTAAAATATAAAAAGCTTCTGCCTTAAAAAGTGAGTCAGGCAGAAGCTTTTTATCATAAAATTCAATTTTCCGGAACTTCTTTTAAAAGTTTCTCTTTGTAATGGTGCGCTTCTTCGAGCATCATATCTTTTACCTTCATCAGACGAATCTGTGTGCTGCGCTCGTTTTCGTCCAATTTCATTGTAATATATTTAATGCTGCTTTGCAGATCCGGAATTATCACATGCTCCAGCGCATTCACACGCCGGCGGGTTTTTTCAATCTCTTCTGCCATTAGTTGACAGGATTTTTCTGTCTCTGCAAGACGAAGCATATCCGGCAGAAGCTCGGAAAGTGAATAGACAGCAGAGTCGAGGTCTGCACTCGTAAAGGCAAAACCATAGGAATAAATGTCATTAGGATCCGAGGTGCGGGTATGATAGGTAAAAATAGGAATTTCAACACTCATGATGTTTCGAGTTCCGCATTCGACCGAAACCTCCTGCTTTGGCGCTAAAAGTGCTACATCAAGAACTTCATCCTGCATTCCGGCGCGAGCCAGCAGAAAGTTTTTATTGGCTTTGCAGATTCCAGCTTCCACTTTTTCTCGCAGCGTTTTGTTTTTCCGTACCAGATCCAAAAACTGACGCATCAATTCGTCCCGCTTATCCTTGAGAAGCTTGTGCCCACGGGTGGCCGTTACAAGCTTTTTCTTCAGACGGGTCAGTTCCATTCGGGTTGGATTAATATGGGTCGAAGCCATTTGACTTCCCTCCTTTCTGCGTTACAGTTTTTGAGCGTTACTGGACTTTTCCGTAATATTTGTCAAGATATTCGTCCTTGATTCGCTTTAATTCACTGCGCGGCAGAATGGAGAGCAACTTCCAGCCAATATTCAGCGTTTCTTCGATGCTGCGGTTGGTATAATACCCCTGCGAAACATATTCCTGCTCAAATTCGTCAGCAAATTTTGCATAGAGCTTATCGATATCGGTAAGAGCCGCTTCGCCTAAAACGGTCATTAGCTCTTTTGCATCTTTACCACGGGCATAAGCTGCGAAAAGCTGGTTCATCGTATTTGCGTGGTCGGCGCGCGTCTTGCCCTCACCAATGCCCTTATCCTTTAGACGGGAAAGACTCGGCAAAACATCGATCGGCGGCGTGATTCCTTTTCGATAGAGTTCACGGGAAAGAATAATTTGTCCCTCCGTAATGTATCCGGTAAGATCGGGAATCGGGTGAGTCTTGTCGTCTTCCGGCATGGTCAGGATCGGAATCAGCGTAATGGAGCCGGGTTTGCCCTTTTGGCGTCCGGCGCGTTCATAGAGGGAAGCTAAATCAGTATACATGTAGCCCGGATAGCCACGGCGTCCCGGAACTTCTTTTCGTGCGGCGGAAACTTCACGCAGAGCATCAGCGTAGTTTGTAATATCGGTCATGATGACAAGAACGTGCATATTCTTCTGGAAAGCCAGATATTCGGCAGCAGTCAGTGCCATACGCGGGGTTGCGATTCGTTCAACTGCGGGATCGTTTGCCAGATTTACAAAAAGGACAGTACGGTCGATTGCACCGGTTTCACGGAAGGATTCTATAAAAAAGTTTGCTTCCTCAAAAGTAATGCCCATTGCGGCAAAAACGACCGCAAAAGGCTCATCCGTACCAATTACTTTTGCCTGCCGCGCAATCTGAGCGGCAAGGTTGGCATGGGGAAGACCAGAGGCAGAGAAGATCGGCAGCTTTTGTCCACGGACAAGGGTATTTAAACCATCAATCGCAGAAATACCGGTTTGAATAAATTCCTGTGGGTAGTTGCGGGCTGCGGGGTTCATAGGAAGGCCGTTAATATCGAGCCTTTTTTCCGGTAAAATTTCAGGACCGTTATCGATCGGGCGGCCAAGACCATCAAAAACACGCGAAAGCATGTCTTCGGAGACCCCAAGTTCCATGCTGCGCCCTAAGAAACGCACTTTACTGTTGGAAAGGTTAATGCCGGTGCTGTCTTCGAATAGCTGAACCAGCGCATTGCTGCCGTCAATTTCCAAAACTTTGCAGCGGCGCTTTTCGCCATCTGAAAGCTCAATTTCACCTAATTCATCATAGGCGACACCTTCTACTCCGCGAACCAGCATCAGAGGGCCGGCAATTTCTTGAATCGTTTTATATTCTTTAGGCATTTATGCTTCCTCCTTTTTTGTGAGGATATCTGCAATCTCTTTGGAAAGCTCGCGTTCGATTGCGGAAAATTCTTCATCGGTCTTGTCAACAGAAAGATATTTAAAACGACCGATCTGCTCACGCACTGGCAGCTTGACAAGATCATCGATGCAAGCTCCCTTTTGCAGCGCATCATTGGAGAAATCATAGTAAGAAAGAACCATTTTCATCATTTGGTACTGTTTTTGAAGCGGGGTGTAAGTATCTACTTCATGAAAAGCATCTTGGTGCAGAAAATCCTCGCGAATACTGCGGGCGGCCTCCAGCGTTAGGCGGTCAGGCGCCGAGAGCGCATCCATACCGACCAGCTGAACAATTTCATTCAGCTCGTTTTCTTTCTGCAGAATCTGCATGATCCTTCCCCGCAGGGACATCCAATCCGGTTCTACATGGGAGTTAAACCATTTTCCCATCTTATCCACATAGAGAGAATAAGAGGTTAACCAGTTGATAGCGGGAAAGTGACGCTTATAAGCAAGGTCGGAGTCGAGACTCCAGAAGACCTTAACGATTCGTAAAGTTGCCTGAGAAACCGGTTCGGAAATATCACCGCCCGGTGGGGAAACAGCGCCGATCACCGAAAGGGAACCTTCCCGATCATCACTGCCCAGAACTTTTACTCGCCCGGCGCGTTCGTAGAACTGTGCAAGTCGGCTGCCGAGATAAGCGGGGTAGCCCTCTTCACCGGGCATTTCTTCCAAACGCCCGCTCATCTCACGGAGGGCTTCTGCCCAGCGGGAGGTGGAATCTGCCATCAACGCAACGGAATACCCCATATCCCGAAAATATTCAGCGATCGTAATGCCGGTATAAATACTGGCTTCACGCGCGGCAACCGGCATATCGGAAGTATTGGCGATTAAAACGGTGCGTTCCATTAAAGAAAAACCGGTTTTCGGGTCTTTTAATTTCGGAAATTCATTCAGAACATCTGTCATCTCGTTGCCGCGTTCTCCGCAGCCGATGTAGACGACAATATCGGCTTCTGCCCATTTTGCAAGCTGATGCTGCACAACGGTTTTGCCGGAACCAAAAGGCCCCGGTACAGCCGCAACGCCGCCTTTGGCGATGGGGAACAGCGTATCAATGACGCGCTGGCCGGTGACGAGCGGCATATCCGGCGAGAGCTTTTTCTGATAGGGGCGCCCTTTTCGGACAGGCCATTTCTGCATGAGCGTTATTTTATGTTCGATTCCATTTTCGCCTTTTATTTCTGCAATGAAATCAGTGACTTTGTAGTCTCCTTCGCGGATAGAAGTAATGACACCGTCTGCGCCTTTTGATACCATGATCCGATCGGTAATGATCTCGGTTTCTTGTACAGTGCCGAGAATGTCGCCTTCTTTTACCGGATCACCGGCCTTCTTTGAAGGGGTAAAGTGCCAAACTTTTTCTCGATCGAGGCTGGGAATTTCTACGCCGCGATGCAGATTATTGCCGCTTTCTTCCATAATCTTAACAAGCGGCCGCTGGATTCCGTCATAGATACTGCCCAAGAGGCCGGGCCCAAGCTCTACGGAAAGCGGGGCGTCGGTACTTTCTACCGGTTCTCCGGGGCCGAGGCCGCTGGTTTCCTCATAGACCTGAATAGAGGCTTGGTCGCCGTGAATCTCGATAATTTCGCCAATCAGCCGTTGGGCACTGACACGTACCACATCAAACATATTGGCGTCCCGCATTCCTTCGGCGATAACCAGAGGCCCGGCTACTTTTTTTATAGTTCCGATGCTCATTCTATTTTCACCTGCTTTTAATCATTATTAAAAATAATATCCGAACCGACGGCTTGCTCTACACTGCGCTTAACTGCCCGGATTCCTTCTCCGGTATTTCCGGAGATGCCGGGGATTAAGATAACCGCGGGGAGCGGCTGCGTGCGCAGGCAGTCAATTTCCGGCTGAATTTGACAAGCTAAGGATTCGGTAATATAGATCACCGCATAATTCTGCTCCGAAAGCTCCCGCAGAAGATGGGCACCTTTTTCGGGGTCAGAAACTGGAAAGGTGGCAAGACCCAGGGCGGCAAATCCATAAATGCTGTCCCGGTCGCCGAGCACTGCGATTTTATACATCATAGACACTTCCCTTTCTCAGACCACATAAAGTTCCCGCATGCGCTGGTGGATAAATTCTTCCGGCATCCCATTGCGCTTGCCGGAGAGCAGAATCCGTACCGATTTGAGCTCTGTTTCTTTGGCAATCAGAAAGGCTGCCAGAGGGCCAAGCGTAAAGGGGTTATAGAGTTCTTTTCGAATTTGGCGGATGATCAGGTTATCGCACCAACTTTCGAAAGCGGAAGCGGATTCTCTGAGAGAATCAATTGCGTCTGCATAGCGGCTGGTGGAGAGAACGTCAAAGATAGCTTCGTCGCTCTGGGTCGCAGCCTTTGCCAGACGATCGGCGTCCAGAGAATCGCAGGGGGCTAGTGAACATTCGATCAGGGAGAGCGGCTTTCCGGTATGAAATGCGCGAACCGCAATCTTGATATCGGCAGCGGCCACCGTTCGCTCTGCATATTCTCGAATGGCTTCGGTATCGGAAGCCTTTCCTGCTTTTTCAATGGCGCAAAGACAAGCTTTGTCCAGAATCAAATCGCATAACTGTCCGTCTCTTGTATGGAGAAGTGCTTCGAATGCTTCCTGTGCAGGAGCTTGCATCTCTTCGGGAAGGAGATTCCACTCGGATTTTTGGACAGCTGTCTGAATCCTTTCCACGGGAACAGTTCCGTTTGGAATATAGACGCTCGGCATAGAAGTATTGGTACAGCGCAGCTTAATTGCCGCTTTTAGGTTGTGATAATCATTTTTTAAAAGGAAGACGTTAAAAACACTCAAATCAGAAACCAGTTCTGAAAGAAGATCCCATGTCTTTTTTTGTTCGGCTGCGAACATTTTATCAACACCATTTTGGGGATCCCAGCCTTTTCCTGCCAGAAGATTAAGGCAGTCTTCTTCTGTTCTTGCACCAATCAACTGATCCATCATCGAAGAATTTAACAAAGAAAGCTCTTTCGAGCGGATTCGTGCAACTGCATAAGGATAAAGATTTTTTGCCATATCTCAGTCTCCTTCCGGAAAAAGCAGAGTGGCGGCCTTGTCCTGCATTTGTTCTTTTTGTGCGTCAAAGAGTGCCTCAAAAGAGCAGTTTTCCTCGATTCCGCCATAGGAAAGAATCAATCCTCCTGAAATCAATTTTGCTTCTGGACTGAGTTTTAGCGTTCCGCTGGCTTTTTTTGCCTGTGTATCTGCCTTTTCGGCGAAATCCTGTGGCATTCTCTGAAGATCCTTAGAGTTAAGAAAAATTTCACCTTTTTCTGGAAGCGCATATTTTGCAATAATTTTTAAAAGTACCTTAAAATACTCTTCTGTGGGCAGATTCAGAAGATCATTTCTGGAATCTGCCACCGTTTCTTCGATGATCTGCAGCTTTTCGTTGAGCAAAATCCGGCGCTCTTGTAAAACAGCGGCACTTTTTGAGCGTGCCTTCAGATCCTGTGCTTGCTTTTGAATCTTTTCAGAAGCAGCCCGGCAAAATTCGGCAGCGTCTATCTGTGCTTTGCCGGTAATCGTTTTTGCTTCCGCCTCTGCGGAAAGACGAATGCTTTTTGCGGTCTCTTCGGATTCATTTTTGATCTGTTCAATAATTTTTTCTAATCCGGTCATGGATTCACGCTCCTTTCAAATAAATGGATTTTAATAAAAGGAGTTTAGATGTTCATTCCGTTAATAGCATTCACCGAAAGGATCGAAACAAGCAGAGCAAGAATGGCATAAGTTTCAACCATGATCGGGAAGATCATGGATTTTCCGAATTGATCGGGACGTTTGCTCAGAAGTCCCATGGAAGAAACAGAAGCGTCTGCCTGGCTGATAGCGCTGAAGAGGCCGACAATTGCGATCGGCAGGCAGGCCATCAGATAGAGAAGACCTTTTACAATGGAGACGTGTGGATTTCCACCAAGAATACCAATATTGGAAAGAGTCAGAAAAGCGATAATTAAGCCATAGATTCCCTGCGTGCCGGGAAGAAGCTCAAGAATCAAAATTTTACCGAATTTACTGGGGTCTTCGGTCACGACGCCTGCTGCGGCCTGGCCAGTGCGGCCAACGCCGATTGCGGAACCTGTTCCTGCAAGAAGGGCTGCCAGAGCAGCGCCCAAAAGTGCAAATACAACACCGAGATTTTCCATAATTTTAATCCTCCTTAAATTTAAAGAATTTTGTATGAACACCGAAGGGGTGGAATTTATCCCCGCCGCCTTCATAGAATTTACCAAAAAATTCTACATACTGTAGGCGAACGGTGTGGACATAAGCGCCCAGCATATTGATGCCGATATTCATCGTATGGCCTAACAAAAAAACGACGATAAAGAGAATTGCTCCGCCGATTCCTCCGCCTGCCATAGTGCCCATTTGGTTAACGACGTTTGCGATGATCCCGGTCGCAAGACCGAGAGCCAGCAGGCGGGAGTAAGAAAGAATGTCGCTCAGATAACCGGTCGCGTTATTATAAAGAGCAAAAATTCCTTTTAAGATCCGTTTAACAGGGCTTCGGGATTCTCTTCCGCTGGTTGCGACAATTCCGACGGCACCGATTATAGTGATCCAGATGGCGACCTGCTCTACCATCGGGGAAAAGTCCCATTTTACGCCTGCCATGTTTTGGAATAGAGATGTTGTAAAAAGGAGTAAAATCAGTCCGCCCACAAAGAAGTAGATAAAAACAACATCATAAATAACATCAAGGCGTGCGCCTTGTTTCCAATCCTGAAAGCCTTTTACAGCGACACCTAAGAACAGATGAATGATGCCAATGCCCAGGCAAAACATTAAAAGCCGCATGGGGTCCTTGACCGGCGTAAACCATAATGCCGGCATGGGAACCTCATGTCCGAAGAAGGTAGCGGAAATTTTCTGAATGGCATCACCAAAAAATCCGCCAAAGAGAAATCCCCAGACCATTGTAGAGATTCCACAGAAAAAGAACATGCGAATCGACTTTCTGAGATTCGGTTCCATATTCTGATATTTTTTAAGAATAATTCCACAGGCAATGACCATTAGAAGGCCATAGCCTGCATCAGAGAGCATCATGCCGAAGAAAAAATAAAAGAAAAATGCGATGACGGAAGAGGGATCGATTTCTCCTTTTCCGGGGAGACTGAAAGATTCTACAACTGATTCCATTGGAGAAGTGAAGTCATTGTTTTTAAGCAGTACCGGCGCTTCTTCTTGATCGGAAAGATTTTCGATCTCTACTGCTACACCACAGGTTTCATAAAGCTCTTTGGAGAGTTTCTCTGCATTTTCCGCAGGGACGTAGCCGGTCAGCAGAAAGGTGCGTTTTGACTGAATCAGTGTTCCGAGAACTTCATATTTTTCTTCCCGCATGGAAAAATAATCCACAAGAAAAGTAATTTCGTCCCGCTTGTCTGCATAAGAGGCAATTCCATCTTCTGCAGCGCTGATTTCTTCCCCAATCCCTTGAATTTTTTCCTCTAACCGTTTTGCTTCTTCTTTTGGAGGATTTGCGCATAAATTGGTCGGGCGGGCAAATCC
>ENA-UOOK01002191-UOOK01002191.1-fermentation-metagenome-genome-assembly--contig:-NODE-2191-length-24479-cov-75.108009_pt1 | contig 24479 bp, 18 predicted proteins | sample MGYA00245777_ERZ724023 | MGnify/ENA primary metagenome ERZ724023 (study PRJEB28704, sample SAMN03018312) | fermentation metagenome | biome: anthropogenic terrestrial biome; feature: soil...
CGGAAAGGGTAAGTGTGGAGCGTTTTCCGTATGGGACGATTAGTGTATTTTGTTTGCTTCCAGTTAATTCTGCAGTTTTTCCTCCATTGTTCCCCTGTGTAATTTTTGCTTTTCCGCTTTCATCGAACTCCATTTGCACATCGTTTTGGAACGATAGCGATTTCTCGTCCGTAATCAGTTGAATGTCTTCGTTGTTTAACAGACTTCCAACAATGAGTTCTTGTTCCGGTGAAAACAGGGTTCCCTTTTCTTGGAAAACAAAGTGGTTTAATCCAATAATAAGTAAGGTAATAGCTGCGCAGGAAGCAACGGAGAGTTGAATAAGCCGGCGGCTTTTTATTCTTTTCAACGATCGTTCGACGGTGGATTGAATTTCATTCAACAAACGTATACGTTCATCCTCGTTTAAGGTGCTTTTGTTCAGTCCGGTTGTTTTAAGGTAGTCAATGGCTTGCTGTAAGGCAATTTTTAACTCCGGGTTTTGTTTGATAAAGCCTTCCCAATGCGCTTCTAGCTCTTCATCCGGCGCTAATTGCCAGCGGATGAACTGCTTGTCTTTTAGAAAATCGGTATGTCGTGTATAATTTGGCATCGTAAATTCATTTCATGCGACTTCAACCAGTTAGAAGCGCGTTCATTAAATAGACGACTACGGGAAAAATTTATCCCCTTGTTTTTGAAAAATCCTATAATTTTAACACTTTCGCGTTAAGAAAAGAGAAAAAGGAAAACGAGTGCACCGTACTTTTCACGTAGGTTTTGCATGGCTTTTGAGAGAAGTTTCCGGCATCCGTGGATACTGATGTTCAGCAATTCGGAGATTTGTGCATAATCGTATTCCTGAACGTAACGTAGGTAAACCACTTCACGTTGACGTTCGGTAAGGCTGTCAAGCATTTCCGAGAGCTGGTCTTTTATCTGTTGCTGCTCTTCTTTGTCGATAAGCCGGTCCTCGATGGTAACCTGGATATTGAAAGGCGCATCCTGCGCGTCAATGGTTGATAATCCAATATATTTTTTTTGCGCTTTATAAATATCGTATATTCTGTTTTTCAGTGATTTGAAAAGATAAAATTTCAGGTTTGAAACATCTTGAAGCTGCTTTTCATCGGCCGCAAATTTACAAAATACATCGTGAATAGCATCCATAATGATCCCTTTCTCAAAACCAAGATAGAGGGCATACGTGTACAAATCGTCCACGTAACGGTTATAGAGGGATGCGATGTTTTCTTTTCTCATTTATTTTGCAAATTTTTACAAAATGAAATACAAAATAAACAAAAAAAGTGGGGGAAATGAAATTAAAACCTTGAAAAGTGAAATAAACATGAAACATGAGGAGATACTGCTTTACGGAAACGATAGCAGGGGTATGGAGTAAAAGCTCAACAGGAATATGGATGTAATGAAATCCTTGTGGTTTACGTCTAATAATAAATTATTGCGTACTTTTACATCATATTTGAAGAATAAACCAACAATAAATCTACTTTATGGACAGACGAAATTTTATCAGGACTGGCGGTCTGGCTCTTGCCGGGGCTGTGGCTGCACCCACGTTCGCATCCGATTTGACTGGAAATAAGGAAGCTGCGCCGGTTTCATCAGCGATGCAACATTTTGGTATAACCCATGCCGATGTTCGTAAAACGTTGACGGCAGCACTGGAGAAAGGCGGCGACTATGCCGATTTGTTTTTTGAGCATACGTTTACCAATAGCGTAGCACTTCAAGACGGTGCGGTAAACCGGAGTAACTCTAACATCGATTTTGGAATGGGTGTGCGTGTCCTTTCCGGAGATCAAACCGGATATGCCTACATCGAGAACGTTACTCTCGAGGAAATGCTGAAAGCTGCCCGGACAGCTGCGCGAATTGCCAGCAGCAGTGTGAAGACGAAACCGGTTTCGTTGACTGAGAGGCCGTTGAAAGCAAATTGCTACGCAATCTCCACCCCGTGGGAAGGTGTAGCACTGAAAGAGAAAACACCCTACCTGCAAAAACTGAACGACAAGATTTTTGCGCTCGATAAACGGGTGCAAAAAGTATCGGCGTCGCTCAACGATAGCACTTCGCACATACTGTTTTGTAACTCAGAGGGAGTGAGTTATTACGATTACCGTCCGATGGTAACATTGAGCGCGGTTTGTATTATGGAAGAAAACGGGAGGTTTGAGAACAGTCATTCGGCGAGAGCTTACCGGAAAGGGTTCGAATTCCTGTCGGATGACATTATCGATGTAATCGCCCGAGAAGCCGTGGAAAACACTTCCATCTTGTTCAAAGCCATCAAACCCAAAGGGGGAGAGATGCCGGTGGTTATGGGATCCGGCGGATCGGGGATTTTGTTGCACGAAGCTATCGGGCACGCGTTTGAAGCTGATTTTAACCGGAAGAATATTTCCATTTTCTCCGAACAACTCAACAAGAAGATATGCAACGAACATATCAGTGTGGTGGATGACGGAACCATCCCGTTTAACCGCGGGTCGATAAATATTGACGATGAGGGTACATACGGACAGAAAACCTACATTGTGAAGGACGGTATCCTTACCAGCTACCTGCACGACCGCATCAGCGCCAGGCATTATGGGATCGCTTCCACCGGAAACGGCCGTCGTGAATCGTTCCGGAACATGCCTATACCACGCATGCGCGCAACGTACATGGAGGCAGGAAATGTGAAGGAGTCCGACATTATCGCTTCGGTAAAGAACGGTATCTTTGTTGATAAATTCACCAACGGCCAGGTGCAGATCGGCGCGGGTGACTTCACGTTCTTCGTAAAATCGGGGTACCTTATCGAAAACGGAAAATTAACCCAACCCATCAAGGACATTAACATCATCGGTAACGGGCCGAAAGCATTGGCTGATATTACTATGGTAGCCGATAACGACAAAATAGATAACGGCACGTGGACTTGTGGAAAAGACGGACAGTCGTGTCCGGTTACCTGTGGCATGCCGTCGGCATTGGTAAGTAAATTAACGGTAGGAGGAGAGTCATGATATCAAACGAAAATAAAAAATTGGCACAATGGGCCATGGACTATGCCCTGAAGAACGGTTGCCAGGCAGCAAAAGTATCACTATACTCGGGGTCAAACACATCTTTTGAACTTCGTGATGCTCAGATGGATAAACTGCAGCAAGCCTCGGAAAGCAGGATGAGCTTGTTCCTTTATGTAGACGGACGTTACGGAACATATTCCACCAACCGGCTGGATAAGAAAGAACTGGAATCGTTTATCAGAAACGGGGTAGAATCCACGCGGTACCTGGCTGAAGACGAGGCGCGCGTACTTCCCGATGCCTCCCGTTATTACAAAGGAGGAAAGCCCGACCTGCAGCTGCTTGATCCGCAGTTCAGCGCTGTAAATCCGGACAATAAGGTTGCCTTGGCACAGGCAATTGCCGAAGAAGCCTTGGGCAAGGATCCTCGAATAATTTCGGTGGAATCGTCGTATGGTGACGGAGACGGCTTTAGTTATCAGATAACCAGCAATGGATTCGAAGGTGAAACCCAACAATCGTGGTACTCACTCTCGGCAAGTGTAGCCGTGAAAGGTGAGGGCGAAGCCCGTCCGTCGTCTTATTGGTACGAATCATCACTCTATCTCGATAAACTGGTAAAGGAAGGAGTAGGCCAAAAAGCATTGGAGCGCACCCTGCAGAAAATCGGACAGAAGAAAACGAAGTCGGGCAGATACACCATGGTGGTCGATCCGATGAATTCAGGGCAGTTGCTTCGTCCGATGCTGAGTGCTATTTTTGGTTCCGCCTTGCAGCAGAAAAACTCATTCCTGCTGGATAAGCTCGGGCAGAAAGTGGGCAGTGACAAGTTTACACTCCTGGATGAGCCCCACCTTATCGGTGCGTCCGGAGCCCGGTATTTCGATAGTGAGGGTGTAGCCACAGAACGCCGGAGTGTTTTCGATAAAGGAGTACTGAAGACCTATTACATCGACACCTACAACGCCAAAAAAATGGATGTGGATCCAACCGTCGCCAATCCGTCCATTCTGGTCATGCAGCTGGGAAATAAAGACCTGAACGGCCTGATTTCCGATGTGGCCCACGGCATCCTTGTTACCGGATTCAACGGGGGGAACAGCAACAGTTCAACCGGAGATTTTTCGTACGGGATCGAGGGCTTTCTTATCGAAAAAGGTAAACTTACCTTGCCGCTTTCGGAAATGAACGTTACCGGAAACATGATCACGTTGTGGAACTCACTTGCGGAAACCGGAAACGACCCGCGGTTAAATTCGTCGTGGCGTATTCCTTCGCTGGTCTTCGAAGGGGTTGATTTTAGCGGGCTGTAAGTAGGGCTCTTCGGTCTTTTTAACACCAATAGTGACGACTTATTCAACGGTTTTGTGTAATTTTGCGGCAAAATCTGTCAAAATCAAGAACCAAGCGGTTTCAAATTAACTATGGGGAAAAAATCGGTTTCGAATAAAAAAACAAACAAGACAATGCCGCCTAAAAACGATATTGTCAAATGGCTATGGCGATTGTTCTTTCTTTTCATTGCTGTAAATGTTGTTGCTTTCCTGCTGATGTCATCCGGATTGATTGGATACCTGCCGCGTATCGATGAACTGGAAAATCCGATCGATAAATATGCCTCGCAGGTAATTTCGTCGGACGACCAACTCTTGTTTACTTATTCTCAAAGTGACGAAAACCGGATTTTTGTAAGTTATAATGAATTGTCGCCATACCTTATTCATGCATTGGTTGCCACTGAAGACAGGCGGTATTATAACCATTCGGGAATTGATTTTATCGGTTTAGGAAGGGCTGTTTTTAAGACATTGTTGCTTCAGGATGAAAGCAGCGGCGGAGGAAGTACCATCACCCAACAGCTGGCAAAATTGCTCTATTCTCCAAAAGCCAACAATAAACTTCAGCGTGTGTTTCAGAAACCCATCGAGTGGGTGATCGCTACGAAACTGGAGCGTTTTTATACCAAAGACGAGATCATCAATCTTTACCTCAATAAATACGATTTCAACTACAATGCAGTAGGGATTGAATCAGCGGCACGTACTTATTTCAATAAACGCCCCATCGATCTGAACATACAGGAGTCGGCTATGCTTGTGGGTATGTTGAAGAATTCATCGCTTTACAACCCGGTCAGGAGAGAAAACGTGACCAAAGAGCGCCGCGATGTGGTGCTTGCCCAAATGAGAAAGGCTGGACACCTGACCCTGCAGGAAGCCGATTCGATACAGAAACTCCCCATCGAACTGGATTTCAACCGTGCCGACCACGTTGCTATTCCCGCTCCCTACTATCGCCAGCATCTGGCAAAAATGATGATGGCGGTGAAGCCCGAAAGGAAAAACTATGCATCCTGGCAAGGACAGCAGTTTACAGAAGATTCGCTCGCGTGGGAGACCGATCCGTTATTCGGTTGGTGCAACAAAAATAAAAAACCCGATGGCTCCAACTATGATATTTATACCGATGGATTGAAAATCTATTCTACCATCGATTCGCGGATGCAGAAATACGCCGAACAGGCCGTTCGTGAACATTTGCAATACCTGCAGCCTCAGTTTACGGCCGAGAAACGAGGTAAAAAATATGCCCCTTACTCCAACAGCGTGGCAAACGATGTCGAGAAATTTATGAGGACAGCCATGAAGCAGACCGACCGCTACCGGATTTTAAAAAAACAAAACTGGAGTGACGAAAAGATCTTGAGCAATTTCAAAGATACCCCGGTGGATATGAAAGTCTTCTCCTGGAAGGGAGAGATAGACACCACGATGACGCCGTGGGATTCCATCCGGTACTACAAAGGTTTTTTGAGAGCGGGATTTATGGCGATGAACTCGGTTACGGGACATGTAAAAGCGTATGTGGGAGGCCCGGACTTCGCGCATTTCAAGTACGATATGGTAAGTACCGGAAAAAGGCAAATCGGCTCAACCATAAAGCCGTATCTTTATACGTTGGCTATGGAAGAGGGATTGAGCCCCTGTGACGGGATGGTTCACGGACCAATAACCATCATGGCTGAAAACGGACAGCCGTGGAGCCCCCGAAACACACGTGGAGCGCTTGGACATTTTGTTACCATAAAATGGGGCTTGCAAAACTCGGATAACTGGGTGACTGCCTATTTGATGAGTCTGTTTTCTCCTTACGCGTTCGCCCGGATGCTGAAATCTTTCGGGTTGAAAACTCCTGCCGATCCGGTCGTCTCGCTGGCGTTAGGGCCAAACGATGCTTCGGTGTATGAGATGGCCGGCGCGTACACGGCGTTCGTCAACCGCGGGATCCGTGTTGAACCGCTGCTGGTTACCCGGATCGAGGATTCGTACGGAAACGTGGTGGCCAATTTTGTTCCCCGGATGCAGGAGATTTTCAGTGAAACGACTTCCTATAAGATGCTCGACATGCTCAAGGCCGTAGTTGATGGAGGTACGGGAGGTCGTTTACGCCGCTTGTACAACCTGAAAGGAGAGATGGGGGCCAAGACCGGTACCACCAACAATAATTCCGATGCGTGGTTCATGTCGTTTACGCCCGAGATTGTAGCTTCGGCTTGGGTAGGTGGGGAGGAACCTTCCATTCACTTCGACCGTATGGCTTACGGACAGGGAGCTGCTGCGGCACTGCCCATTCACGGATTGTTCTACCAGCGGGTATATGCAGATCCCGAGCTGAAATATTCTGATAACGGAAAATTCGATATCCCCGCAGATTTCCAACCTTGCTACGATACACAACGCTATTCATCCGATTTCTACCTCAACGAAGATCCGATAGAACAGAGCGAGGGAATTGATGACTTGTTTAATTAGCGAAAGAGCCTAGTTTACAGTTATTTATTTCCCGACTGCATAAATAACTGCTCCCGCAATTCCTTTATGCGCTTGAAACTGACTATGTAATAAATGTTTTCTGCGTTCATTTTTTCGTCTTTGGCGACGGCGAAGCTGGCGACATCGAAATCTTTGGGGGCAGTTTTCAGGAAACGTTCGTAGGTGGTGATGGCGTTTTTGTAATCTTTTGCCGTGTCGTAAGCATGTGCGATGCTGTACAAAAGATTGTGCCGGTCGGGCTGGCGCTTATATGCGGAAAAGTAATATTGTATTGCCTTGGCGTGATCGTTCGTATTTTGATAGGCCTCCGCTATCGATATGTCGAAATCGGGCAGCATTCCTGACATCTTATCTATCTTGTCCATACCTTCCTGTAATATCTCCACGGCTCTTTCCCGGTTTTTTGTTCGCCCGAGCGCTGTTCCGTAATAGTAGAACATATTCACATCATTGCGATTAAGTTCATAAGCTTTGCCGAGCCATTTCACGGCTTCGTAGTACCAACCCTTGGCGTAATTGCTCATCCCCAGGAAATAGGTGGTGGTGTAGGAGCTATCGCCTATTTCCACAATTGCTTTCAGGCGATCTATTGCTTTGTCGAATCTTCCGGAGGAATAGTTTGCCATTCCGTTAAGTTGTCCGATGGTTTTTTGGTTCGGATTAATTTCGTTCAGGTATTTTTCGGTCATAACCGCTACCGTGTCGTATCCGTCTTCTTCCATGGCGTAAAAATATTCGCAAATACGGCTAAGCGAAAGATGATCGGACGGATTTTTCTCGTATGCTTTCGTGTAAAAATAGTTTGCCCAAATGGGTTCGTGGATGTTTTGAAACGCATCACCCGTCATTCGCAGAAGCAGCGGAATTGAGTCTGACTGGAAAACCGTTTGTGTGCTCTCGATGGTTTCCTGCCAGTTACCGTTCCGATAATATGCTATCGCTTTTTTAGTCTGAAAAAACAGATTTTCAGGCGATAGACTGTCTGCTTTTATCCAATATTTTAGTGCCGATTCTGTGTCTCCGGCTTGCGATGCGCATTCTGCGGCAGAGATCAACAGTGCTACATCATCGGGGTTATTCAGTAAGAGACGTTCGTAAACGGGCAGGGCATCGGTATGGTTGTAGAGTCTTTCGTGGCTTTCAGCTTTCAATAACAGATTTTCAGCGGTTTCGGGCTGGGTTTCGAGCCATTCAATGGCTTCCCGGTAACGATATTGTTGCATGAAATCGTGTGCCGTTAGCGTTTGTGCCGATACGGAAACCGACACCATCGTCAAAACAACTGAAATTGCAAATTCGGTTTTCATAAGCGGTGAGTTAAGTGTTTATGTTTAAACCGGAGAAAGCTACTCTGCACACTTTCTCCGGTTTTCGAGAACAGATTAACAAGAGATTGAGATTTGAGCATCTGCCGGCTTCAAATCAGCTGATGCCTTTTATTTCTTCGAACTTCCGTATCCTACAACAACTATTGCGTTGCTGGGAGTTGGGCCTTTATACTCATCAACGCCATCGCCTTGCAGGCGGAAAACAAAGGAGGCTCCACTCGTAATGCTTGTCGCTGCTCCATTAAACTTGCCGGGGATCCAGTCAGGCATTAATTCTATCACGCGTTTAACTTCCTTGTCCAAGGACGGGTCAACGGATCTATTGAATTTAACAAAAGTGACTTTTCCCTTTGTATCGATGTTGAACACGGCATCTATAAACCCCTGGATACCGTTCTCCTGTGCAATAACGGGATACTTAATGTTATCCGATAAGAACTTCATATAAGCATTTTCTCCTCCCGGAAATTCAGGGTTTTGTACATTTTTCGATGAGGTTTGACTTTTTTGAATGCCATCCTCCGTCTTTTTATCCAACCTGAAAACGACAGGCAGGGTAAACATTACGTTTACGGGTTGTCCGCGTTGCTTGCCCGGCTTCCACGTTGGCATCGATTCCACTACCCGGATGGCCTCGGCATCCAGTAACGGGTCAACCCCCCGTGCGATTTGTACGCTGTCTATACTGCCATCTTTCCTCACTATGAACTTGGTGATTACACGTCCCTGAATTCCTTTTTCGTGTGCCTCTTTCGGATAACGGATGTTTTCGGTAATGAAGTTCATCATGGCTGCGTTTCCACCCGGAAATTCGGGCTGTTCTTCAACTACAACAAAAGTTGCGTCACTGCTTCCAATCTTTATTACAGGATCATTCAGTTTCCCTTGAACACCCTTAGCGGCCTCGACGGTTGGTGCTTCATCCGACAACCGGAATGTAACAGGCAACGTATATCTTACCCTTACTTTGTTTCCACGCTGCGTTCCGGGGATCCACTCAGGCATTAAGCGAATAAGACGTATAGCTTCTTTGTCTAACGATGGATCTACACCACGAACAACCTGGATATCGGAAAGGCTTCCGTCTTTTTCAACAATAAACTGAGTGATTACTCGTCCTTGAATTCCATTTTCTTGTGCAATTTTTGGATATTGTAAGTTGTCAGAAATGAATTTGTTCATGGTTATATCTCCACCGGGATATTGCGGCTGGACTTCCACAACAATAAAGAGTTCGTTGCCGTTTGATTCGGCAAATTCCTGTGGGGAAGGTATCGATTCTCGATGGGTTGGCCCATAGCCTACAACGACCACTTCGTCCAGGATTTTTCCTTTTTCATTGACATCTGCAGAAACCGGCGTTACAGGGCTCTGGCTCTTCCCTGCGCTGCCGCCTTGTAACCTGAAGACAATCGGCAAGGTAAACCGTACCCTGGCGGGTTTACCCTGATGTTCGCCAGATTGCCAATTAGGCATGGAGTTCAGCAACCTCACGGCTTCGGCATCCAGCGCGGCAGTTACTCCACGGATGACTTTAATATTGGAAATACTTCCGTCCTTTTCTACCACAAAGTTGGTGATAACTCTGCCTTGTTCGTTGTTTTCCTGAGCTTTAACCGGATACTTGATGCTTTCGACAAGATACTTCATAAATGCCTGGTTCCCTCCCGGGAATTCAGGATATTTCTCTACTTCTGTAAAGATTTCACTCTCTCTTTGGTTTTGGGCGTAAACACTGTTGCCTGCCATTAAAAGAAGCGCCAATGGCAGGGCAATCAGGTATTTTACCAGCTTTCGTGCCGGCGATTTGGTTTTGTTCATCATCGTGATACGTTGTTTTAAAAGTGATACATTAAAATTGTTTACAATCCGGGTAGCATTTTGGTGGTAGGTAAGGCGTAGAAGATAATATTGATAATCGCGGCTGTTTACTCCTTTTCGCAAAACACCGTTGTCGGCCAGATGTTCCAGGTTAATGGCTGTTTCCCTCTTCATCAGCCAGATGATGGGGTTCCACCATAAAAATACGCAAAGCAACTCCATGAGAATAATATCAACAGAATGCCATTGGCGTGCATGCGTTTGTTCGTGCAGAAGTATCTGTTTAATTTCGGTGTCGGAATGTGAGTCGAGGTGGATGAAGATCCATCGGAAGAAAGAAAACGGTGTTATTTCATCGTATAAGTCGAATACCTCCATCCCATCAATATTCTTCCTGATGCTTTTGTGTTTTATCTGTAAAATACTGACCAGTTGCCAGGTAAAACGAGCTAAGAAGAAGACTACTCCTGCGGACAATAAGAGAAGTAAAACCTGCCACCAGTTAATGTTAATCGTGTTGACAGGTTCCGCTGTTTGAACTTCGTCTGCCAAAACAACGGCAAAAGCAGGATCTTCCACCGTTACCTGAGTAGTGTATTTCTGTGGTTTTTCAAATGAAATTATATTTTCCCAGGCAGATACGGTAATAAACGGGTAAACAAATGAAAACACTGTCGCTGCTAAAATAAAATAGCGCCTGAAAGCAAAAAATGTGTCTTTTTTCAAGAAAATAACATACAGCAAATAAAAAAATATCAGTGCTATGTTAACTTTAATGATGTATGCGCTAAGTGCTTCCATTTGTTCAGCCTCTTATTGTTGCAACCTAAAAACAACGGGTAACGTATACCTTACTCTTACTGTCTCTCCTTTTTGTGTTCCCGGTTTCCAGTTGGGCATCGACTGAATAACCCTAACGGCTTCCGCGTCCAGCAAGGGATCGACACCACGAACCACTTTCACTTCGTTGAGGCTACCGTCCTTTTCCACCACAAAATTAGTAATTATACGTCCGTGTATTCCTTTTTCCTGTGCTTCCGCCGGATACTTTATGTTGTCGCTCAGGAATTTCATCATGGCAGCGTTTCCACCGGGGAATTCAGGTTGTTTTTCTACCACAACGAAAACGTCATTGGAACCACTTTCCTTTACAGGTGTTGGTGGCGGTGGTGGCGGCGGAGGAGGAGACTGCAAGCGGAAAACTACCGGAAGCGTGAAGCGTACCCTCACTTCTTCGCCCTTCTGCTTTCCAGGTTTCCATTTAGGCATGGTTTTTAGTACACGTAAAGCTTCCGCATCCAGTGACGGGTCAACACCACGAATTACCTGAAAATCGGACAGGCTACCGTCTTTTTCCACCACAAAATTGGTGATGACACGTCCTTGAGTCCCTTTCTCCTGCGCTGCCACCGGATATTTTATATTGTTGCTCAGGAATTTCATCATGGCGGCGTTTCCGCCGGGATAAAGCGGTTGCTCTTCCACTACTGAAAAAATCTCTTCTTGACTGTCGGTTACAGGTGGTACATAACCTTCACTAACATCTGCTTTGATATCGTTCTTACTGGAAGAGTTTTGTAATTCTTCCGTTTGATCGTTCGATTTTTCGTCGGTTTGCTTTTCTTTACTCAAACAACTGTTCAAGGTTATCAGCAGCAGAACCAGCGGAATTACAGTCAGGTACTTGGCCAGCTTCACTGCCGGCGATTGGGTTTTGTTCATCATCGTGATACGCTGTTTTAATTGTGATACATTAAAGTGATTACTTAACGGAACGGCCGTTTCGTGATAAGTCAGTTTGAGCAGGTGGTATTGGTATTCCCTGCTGTTTACACCGTGTTGAAGCACATCGTTATCGGCCAGGTATTCGAGGTTGATGACGATTTCGCGCTTCAACAGCCAGACTGCCGGATTCCACCAGAAAAAGACGGAAAGCAACTCACCCAACAACACATCTGCCGAATGCCATTGGCGGACATGGGTGCTTTCGTGGATGAGGATCTGCTGTAGCTCTTCTTCGGAGTGTGCATCCGTATTTACGATTATCCATTTGAAAAACGAGAAGGGAGTTATTTCGTGTGAAGCGTTTAGGATTTTGTATCCCGAAATAACCTCTTCCCGGCACCGGCGCCGGATCCGGACAATGGAAACGACTTGCATGATCAACCGGAAAGCAAAAAAAAGGCTTCCTAAAAGAAGTATGCTTTGAACAATAAACCTCCACGGAACCGTAAATCCGGCAGCGTCACTTTCCAGCAGAAGAGCGGTAGGTTCACCGAGTTCAATAGTCGCTTCCACGGGTTGACGTGACTGCAAGATTGAAAATAATCCACCCAGGGAATCTACTGTAAAAAGAGGATAAAGCAACGAAAACAGAACAGCCGACAATAGGTACGACCTCCGTAGCCGGATGAACGTATCGTGCCGAAAAACCGCAATATACAGCAGGTAAAAAAGCAGCAAAGCTCCGTTTACTTTGGCCAGGTATATGAAAAATTGCGTTTCCATTTTGCGTTTGATTTCAGACTTCAGAGCACAGACACGAGACGGTTAGGAGCGAAGCGGTCTGTTATCTGATGAAGCTATTTCTGTTTTTTCTCAATCAGACGAATAATTTCTTCCAGTTCCTCGGACGAAATTTTCTGCTCCTTGGCAAAGAACGACACCAGTTCTTTATACGAATTATCGAAATAGCTTTTCACTACTCCCGACAGAAAATGTCTTTTGTACGTCGCTTCCGAGATCCTTGGGGTGAAAACTTTCATGTTGCCGGAACGTGATTTATTGAGATAACCCTTGTTCTCAAGGTTGTTGAATACTGAAGCCACGGTGGTGTAGGGTAATTTAGGCTCCTCGAGCCTGTCGTGGACATCTTTTATGGCACATTCGCCAATTTGCCACACGTGGAGCATAATGTTTTCTTCCTGGGGTGTTAATCTTTCCATATCTTTTTCAATTGATAAATTTACTACGATACAAAAGTACGAATATATCGTAAATAAAGACAACTTTTTGAATTATTTATGGTTAAAAAAATAAAAATCCCGATAAAAATTCGTTATCGGGATATAGGTTGCTTTTATTTTATCGGATTTACCCTGAACGTTTCATCTCCATCGGCAAAGAATTTTACGATTTGTTCTGCTGCGGCAAGCCCTGCGTTTACGTTGGCTTCACTGGTTTGTGCCCCGCATTTTTTGGCAGATGCCAGGTAGCGGTTACCAAACTTTCGCGCCATTTTATCGTGATTCACCGGTTTAATATCGGTAGCGTATTTGAACCCCGGCCGTTCTTCCATGATACGTAACATGTCGGCTTCGTTTACCACCTCTTTGCGTGCAGTATTGATCACGATGCCTTTTTGCGGTAACTTGCTCAATAAATCGTAATCAATACTACCCCTGGTTTGGTCGTTTGCCGGCATGTGGAGCGATATGATTTCACTTTTCTCATACAACTCACCGGGCGATTGCACAGCGGTTACGTTGAATGCTTTTCCCTTTTCAGGATTGAGGGCCAGCGAAGGGGAGTAGGCCAACACTTCCATTCCGAAGCCGTTGGCGATCTTTGCGACCTGTTTTCCAATGTATCCGAAAGCGTGAAGACCCAGTCTTTTCCCTTTGAGTTCCGAACCGGTAGATCCGTCAAAACTGCAACGGGCAAGATAGAGAAGCATACCGAAAACCAGTTCGGCTACAGCATTGGAGTTTTGCCCGGGTGTATTCATCACGCAAATATTGTTGGCGGTGGCTGCATGAAGATCAACGTTGTCGTATCCGGCTCCGGCGCGGACGACAATTTTCAGGTTTCCGGCCGCATCCAGTACTTCTTTATCGACAACGTCACTGCGGACAATCATCGCATCTGCGGTTGATACAGCATGTAGAAGTTCGTTTTTGTCCGTGTATTTCTCCAGCAAAACAGTTTCATGGCCTGCATTTTCAATAATTTCCCTGATTTGTTTAACTGCAGCTGGCGCAAAGGGTTTTTCGGTTGCAATTAAAAATTTCATAATAGTTGTGGTTTAATAAGTCTGTGATTAAATTAAAAAACGCGGGGATAGGTTTCAACGTACCGGATAAAAGGTTTTGATTATCCGGTACGTTAATTGTGTGGCTTTACAAGAAACAACTAATGGTTCCTTTCGAATTCTTTCATGCAGTCAACCAGGGCTTGTACGCCTGATTTTGGCATTGCGTTGTAGATTGACGCGCGGAACCCTCCGATTGAGCGGTGTCCCTTGATGCCCGACATTCCTCTTTCAGTAGCAAATTTCTGGAACTCGGGTTCAAGTTCTTTGTATTCGTCTTTCATCACGAAGCATACGTTCATGATGGAGCGGTCTTCTTCTTTTGCCGTTCCAGTAAATATTTTACTGCTGTCGATGGCATCGTACAGCAGGGCTGCTTTTTCGAGATTGATCTTTTCCATTGCTGCCAGACCTCCCAGGCCTTTCAGCCAACGAAGAGTTTCCATCGCTGAATAAATAGGCAATACGGGAGGCGTATTGAACATGGAGCCTTCTTTGATGTGTGTGCGATAGTCCAGCATGGTCGGAATCGGACGGGTGACTTTTCCCAAGAGTTCTTCCTTTACAATAACAAAGGTGACACCAGCCGGTGCCAGGTTCTTTTGTGCTCCGCCGTAAATTAAACCGTACTTGGATACATCGAGCGGACGGGAGAAAATATCGGAAGACATATCGGCAACCAGGGGTACCGGGCTGTCAATATCTTTCCGGATCTCGGTTCCGTAGATGGTGTTATTGGTGGTAATGTGAAAATAATCAGCATCCGCAGGAACAGTATAATCTTTTGGAATATAGTTGAAAAGCGCTTCCTTGGAAGAAGCAACCTCTACTATCTCCCCAAACAGTTTAGCCTCCTTAAGTGCTTTGCTGGCCCATGTTCCTGTATTCAGGTAGGCTGCCTTTTTCTCCAACAGGTTATAGGGAACCATACAGAACTGCATGCTTGCACCTCCACCGAGGAACAGTACTGAGTATCCTTCGGGAATGTCTAACAGTTCCTTAAAAAGAGCCACAGCCTCGTCAATAACTGCCTGAAAATCTTTGGACCGGTGACTGATTTCAAGAATGGACAGGCCGATTCCATTGAAATTTTTCACAGCTTCTGCCGTGTTCTCAATTGTCGACTGCGGTAAAATAGATGGACCGGCGCTAAAATTATAAATTTTCATAAAAAATAATTTTTAATGTTTTGTATTTAAAGGTTATGTGGTTTAAGTTTCAATCAAATTCAGAACAAAGATAGAAGTTTATTTGTAAGTTTCAATGCGAAAAGCTGAAAATAATTTCACTTGCCGGAGAACCCTGATAGTTCGCTGAAGACAAACTATTTGTAACACCTTGGCTCTTTTATTTTCAATCCTACTCTCGATTAACGAAATAGTTCGATTTCATCAGACTATTTGAGTCGCCTTCGCTCCTCGATTTTCAATTCTGCGCTCGGCAAATCAAATAAATTTGCTCTGCACTCGCTTAACAAAAATGTTCATATTCATTAGGCATTTTCTCGCAGTGGCAAAGCCAAAACAAGTTTGGCTTTGCTCATTCAGCTTAACGAAAATGTTCGTATATTTGTGGTTTGAATTAGCTTATTAAAATTAATGAACTCGCAATATCCTTCAGCTTTACTAGAAAATGCAGTCAACGAATTTGCAAAATTGCCCGGTATCGGCAGAAAGACAGCACTAAGGCTTGTTTTACATTTGCTAAGGCAAGAAGATTCACAGGTTGAGGAATTTGCGCAAGCCCTGGTTACATTAAAACAGGACGTAAAGTACTGCCGCAACTGTCACAATATTTCCGACAGTGAAGTCTGTGGCATCTGCTCCGACAAATCGAGAGATGCTTCAACCCTTTGTGTCGTAGAGAATATTCGCGAGGTGATGGCCATTGAGAATACTACTCAGTTCAAAGGGTTGTATCACGTGTTGGGAGGAATTATTTCGCCCATCGATGGAATAGGCCCGTCTGACCTGCAAATTACCGGGTTGGAAGAACGTGTTAAACAGGGCGGTGTGAAAGAGGTGATTTTAGCACTGAGTGCGACCATGGAGGGAGACACGACCAACTTTTATATTTTCCGGAAGCTACACCCTTACGATGTGAAAGTGAGCATTATTGCGCGAGGTGTAGCGGTCGGTGATGAGATTGAGTATGCCGATGAGATAACGCTGGGCAGGTCTATTTTAAACAGGACACCATTTGACGAATCGTATAAATTAAAATGACAAAAACCATCAGGGAGTTAAACAGGCATTATTACATCAGTATAGTTGTTTTGGCCGTTTTCTTTTTAATTGTGATCTTTAGGGTCATAGGCTTTGGAACACCGGTTCGCGTAACGATGACTGCCGAAATGTATGCCATCGGGATAACGTTATTGCTCATTCCCGTCGCACTTAAGCTGTTTGCCGAAAAAGTAAAGAAAATTCCAAAGGGAACCGGCAAGGCTAGGACGATGAAGTACTACAAAGATGCCTGGTTGTTGAGAATGTATATCGTTAACGCGGTGACGGCGGGAAATATTTTTCTATATGCCCTGTCGCAGAGCAAAAATTTTATCTGGCTTGCGGTAATTTCTTTTATTGTTTATATGTTTTGCAAACCTTCTTGTCAAGAGTTGGAAACCGTTGTCGGGGAAAGTGAAGGCGTGAAATGAGAGACTTTTTTATCAGAGACACCCTCTTTTTAAGGCCGTTGGAACCCGAAGATCTCGATCTTCTTTACCAATGGGAAAACGACACCAGGCTGTGGAAAAACGGATCTACCCTAACACCTTTTTCCCGATTTGCCCTCCGGCAATACCTGGCGGATGCCCGGCAAGATATTTATCAGGCCCGGCAACTTCGGATGATGATTGTGGAGAAGGAAAGTAACAAGGCGGCAGGCACGATTGACCTGTACGATTTTGATCCCCTGAACGGCCGGGCCGGAGTTGGGATTTTGGTGGACGAAAATTTTCGAAAAAAAGGACATGCGTTGCAGGCATTGTTATGCATGGAGGATTATGCCTTCAGCCATTTAAAACTCCGCCAGCTTTACGCTTTTGTCCCTGCAGGAAATATACCAAGCCGGGCCTTGTTTGAAAAAGCGAATTATGAAGAAACTGCCGTTCTGCGGGACTGGATTTCTCTAAACCGCTCGTTTACCGATGTAATAGTAATGCAAAAAATTAACAAGTAAGTGTATGCAGGAAGACATTAAGAAAGCATGTGAAGTGTTGCGGAAGGGCGGTGTGATTTTGTACCCTACCGACACGATCTGGGGAATCGGATGCGATGCCACCAACGAAGATGCTGTAAAACGGGTTTACGAAATAAAGAAACGAGACGATTCAAAGTCGATGCTGGTGTTGATGGAAAATCCGGTAAAACTGCAGAATTATATCACGGATGTCCCTGACATAGCGTGGGACCTGATAGACCTCGCCGACAAACCGCTTACCATTATATACGACGGCGCCAGAAATCTGGCAGCCAACCTTATTGCGGAAGACGGATCCGTCGGGATCCGGATTACCTCGGAACTCTTTTCTGCCGAACTTTGCAAACAGTTTCGCAAGCCTATTGTGTCTACATCAGCCAACCTAAGTGGAGAAGCCTCACCTTCAACTTTCAAGGAGATTTCGGAAGAGATAAAAAACGCAGTGGATTATATTGTCACTTACCGGCAAAAAGACAAGAACAAAGCCCAACCTTCGGGTATTGTTAAACTGTCTAAAAACGGCACAATCAGTATTATCCGAAAGTAATTTAGTAGTATGATTGTCAGTGAAATATACAATAAAATACACAATTGGAGGAAGATAAACATCAAGGAACGCCATTTCTTGCTGTTTGCCTGTTTTATTGTAGGTATTCTTACCGCACTGGCAGCTTATTTGCTGAAATTGTCCATCCATTTTGTAGAGTTGTTCCTTACGAATAATTTTTCGCAAACCGGAGCCAATTATTTGTACCTGGTTTATCCTATCATCGGGATTTTGCTGGCCGGATTATTTGTCAAGTATTGGGTCAAAGACGATATCAGCCACGGAGTAACAAAAATTCTTTTCTCTATCTCACAACGAAAAAGCCGGATCAAACCTCACAACATGTACACCTCGCTGGTAGCAAGTTCCATCACTATTGGTTTTGGCGGATCGGTAGGAGCGGAGGCTCCTATTGTGTTAACAGGATCGGCTATCGGATCGAATGTGGGGCGATTTTTTAAACTCGATCAGCGGAACCTGATGTTGCTTGTAGGTTGTGGGGCTGCGGGCGCCATAGCCGGAATATTCAAGGCTCCTATTGCGGGAATTCTTTTTGTGATTGAGGTGCTTTTGCTTGATTTAACGTTATCGTCTATACTTCCATTGTTGGTAACCGCTGTTACGGCCACTACCATATCGTATATCCTTACCGGGACGGATGCGATGTTTGCCTACTCACAGGTGGAAGCTTTTACCCTTCAGCGGATTCCTTATGTAATACTGTTGGGGATTATTTGTGGGTTTCTCTCGCTTTATGTCACCCGAACCATGAGCTGGAGCGAGGATGTATTTTCCAGGCTGAAACCCTGGACACGGTTTGCTTTGGGCGGTGTCTCCCTCAGTATACTTATTTTTCTGTTTCCGCCTTTGTTTGGAGAAGGATATAATTCCATTGAGACGCTCCTGGCCGGAGGCCATAAATTCAATGAACTGTTAAACGGTAGTTTCTTTTATAACGCCCAAAGCCGGTGGGGAATAGTTGTTTTTCTAGGATTGATATTATTCTTTAAAACCTTTGCAACCAGTGCTACCAACGGTGGAGGAGGTACCGGAGGAGTCTTTGCGCCCACGTTGTTTATGGGTTGTATTTTGGGCTTTATCTATTCTTATACGATGAACGAACTGGGATTAGTGACTTATCTTCCGCAGGAAAATTTTGCACTGATGGGGATGGCTGGGGTGATGGCCGGAGTAATGCATGCACCGCTTACCGGAACGTTTCTCATCGCAGAACTTACGGGAGGGTATGAGCTGTTTCTACCGCTGATGATTGTCTCTATTTGCTCTTATGCGACCATAGTAGTTTTTGAAAAACACAATATTTACGCAATGCGTCTGGCGAAAAGAGGTGAACTGATCACGCACCATAAGGATAAAGCAGTCCTCACTTTCCTGAAGGTCGAGGATATGCTGGAAACCAATATCCCTATTGTTCATCCCGAGATGACGTTAGGCGATATGGTAAAAGTGATATCAAGCAGCCAGAGAAATATCTTTCCGGTGGTGAACGATGATGGAACACTACAAGGGCTTGTGTTGTTGAACGATATCCGGAATATTATGTTTCGTCCGGAGCTTTACGATACTTTCAAGGTGAAGAAATTTATGGTAGGTTCGCCGGCAGAGATCAAGATCGACACTCCGATGGAGAAAGTGATGAATACTTTCGAAGATACTAAAGCATGGAACTTACCGGTTGTTGATGACAATGGAATTTACAAGGGAATTCTCTCACAATCATCTGTTTTTAATTACTACCGCGATGTATTGGTGGAAAACTACTCCGAAGAGGAGGAGTGAGTAAAATCCGGTTATCTTACCAACACCTTTAAGCTTTTATTTATTCCGTCAACATTCACTTTTACGATATAAACCCCTTTGGCCAAATGACCAACGGAGAAGGAGGCTCTGTTGATACTGCTTTCGGCCTTTTCTTCAAAGACTTTTTGTCCTGATACATAGAAAATTTCCCACGCGATCAGATCTTTGTTTGATTCAATAAAAATTCTGTTTACCGCTTTGTTGTAGTAGGCTTTTATCTCTGTTTCTTTTTGTGAAGGATCATCCGGGGCAGTCAGTCCTGTACCAATCACGTAGGGGGTAATTAGCAACGAAGTGTTGATGGGATTTTCGATGTTCTCGGAAGACCTTACCCAGCCCGTTGCATTTTTCATCCACGCAGTGGATACGATTCCCGATCCAATTTTCCTGGGTTGTACATTCAGCAGGGAAAATCCATTGGGTACCGGGCTTACATCGGTGTATGAGATAAAAAACTTTCCGGACACTTCCACTGGATCAGAGAACTTTACGTAGTTTTCTACGTTGTTCCTCATATCGCGGTAAGTTTCGTAGAAATTTCCAGCCTGATAATAACGGAACGAATAGCTGAGCGATGTTTCGTGCAGGAGTGTACCGGGCGATCCGTTGTTGTCAGCATAGATTTTGATCCGAATGTTTAGGTTTTGAATGTTGTTTGTGATGGGAGAAGTAACAAAAACACCATTGAGCCGGGCGGGTGTGGATGCGTAAAATTCTTCAGCAAACTCGTTATATCCAAACGTGTTGTTTGTCGCAAACATCGGCACAGAGTTGTAGTACGATTGAATAACGGAATCGGTGGCCACATAATTGGAACTCCGGGTGTAGGGTTGGTTCAGGTAGGGATTGAATCCGTCAATTTGTTGAAACTGGGAGTTTCCCGGGTCCAGATAACTTTTCAATGAATTCGGATTTCCTAACGAACCGGTAATGTTCCATGCCTTGTATAACGATGAGTAGACATCAGGGCCTGGGGGAGACGAGCATTGCGACTCACCGCCAGTAAGTGCCCCCAGGACTCTTTTCTCCTTGTCCAGCAAGGGAGAGCCCGACGATCCCTCTTCCGTTGCGGCCACATCCCATGCGCGAACAGCCCAGTGCCCGTTGGGTTCCATGTTGTATCTCGGGTCATCGAAAGAGCCAATTGCCAATGGATCATTTTCAATGGCTACCTTCTTTGTACCTCCATTCGGATGATGGATTCCGTGAAAAGGAGGTTGGGGAGAAGCGCTGACGTTCCATCCTAAATAATAAGGCTGGTATTCTTTCGGGGGAGTTTGCTTGAATTTCAACAGGGAGATGTCGTATCGTTCACTGATTAGGACCGAATCGGCAGAAGCCATGGTCATTTGTAACGGCCCACGTATTTCTTTATCACAAACCGGAGATTGATAGGCGAAAAAGGCCACGATGCTTCCTGCGACCATATCGTACCTGCGGTTTGCCAAAAAGGCGGGGTCGTAGTCTCTGTTGATACAATGTGTAGCCGTTAGCAGGTATGGAGATCCGTCTTCAGCCGAATTATTCACGAGCGATCCGGTGCAATAAGTGGTTCCATTGATAATAAGAGCCACTACGCCACTGCCGGGCTGAACATCTTCGGGGTAACAGACCAGGTTGGGATGGCAGGACTGCCGGGGATCTCTGGGTTCCGTTGCTCTAAACAGTCCGCGGAAATCGTGATTCACTTCTCCGATCTCTATCTCTCCTTTAAAAGCGGCATCCAACGGCTCCTGGTACTCCACGATGATCTCATCACCGGCGATGGGCTGGACGGGAAGGAGGTTTAATTCGGTATTGTTTTCCTGGGTGTATGATCCCAAGACCTCAGATTGGTCGGCGTTGTACACAAACACGTTCGCTCCTTCGGGTAAACGGAATTTCGAAAAAAGAATATTCAGGGAGTATGCTTTTCTCGACCGGATCCCCACCCGCCATATTTTTCTGTTGTCTAACGTATTGAAAGTGACACCTGAGTTATCGGGACGAAGAAATACGTGAAATTTGTGGGCAAACTCCAGGCTTTTAAACTTTTTGCCTTCGGCTTCTGAGCGTAGCATCGCTTGCTGAACATCAAACGATGGCATTTCAACAAAGGGAGTCTCCAGTCTTTGCAGGTTTCGGGTATATGCACTGGCATTTACAGGCAGCGGTCGCCCGCCGTGGCTTATCTGGGCAAAACCGGAAGAAGTAAGGAGTGATAACAGGAATGGAATGAGGATTGTTTGAATATTTTTAGGTATGGGCATACTGTTCGTAATTAAGATTGACCGTTGCAAATTTAAGACGTTTTTAATAAATAAGATTACTTTTGTGGTGTTTTATTCCGATGCACATGCTTATTTTACAGAAGAACCTGAAAGATTTCCTCGACCGGAAGGCCGACTTTTACAACAGGACATCATTTATTGAAAACGATCCAATCTTTGTGCCGCACCAGTTCACCTTGAAGCAGGACATTGAAATTATGGGCTTTTTTGCCGCTACGTTCGCTTGGGGACAACGGAAAACGATTATTCAGAAATCCATGGAGCTGGCACGGCGATTCGACGGCAAGCCCCACGAATTTATTTTGCACCATTCCGAATCCGATTTGAAACAGCTGCTGGGATTCAGGCACCGTACATTTAACGATACCGATTTACTCTGGTTCGTGGATTTTCTACACCGGCATTATAAAGAGAGTGAAAGCCTGGAAGAAGCCTTTCTCCCTGAAACCGGGTTTACGGACATGGAGGGTGCGTTGATTCATTTCGGGCAATACTTCTTCAATGCTCCCGATGCACCCGGGCGCACCCGGAAACACGTGGCATCCCCGGAAAGAAATTCAACCTGCAAGCGGCTCAATATGTTCCTTCGCTGGATGGTGCGTTGCGATGGAAAAGGTGTGGATTTCGGTTTATGGAAAAGGATTCAACCGGCAGTGCTGATTTGTCCCGTTGACCTGCATGTGGACAGAACAGCTCGTCGCCTGGGTTTAGTCACACGGCGGCAAACAGACTGGAGAACAGCTGTGGAACTCACCGAAAACCTCCGACTATTGGATGCATGTGATCCTGTAAAATACGATTTCGCCCTTTTTGGGCTCTCTATTGAGAAGGAAATATATGATCTGTAGTCCAATCGTTTTACGCTTCCCCTCCAAACTCCATAAGGTATGCTTTGATGAAATCATCCAGGTCGCCGTCCATTACGCCGGTGACATCTGAAGTCTGGTAATTGGTGCGGTGATCTTTTACCCGCCGGTCGTCGAAGACATAACTGCGGATTTGTGAACCCCATTCTATTTTCTTTTTTCCTGCTTCGATTTGTGCTTGTGCCGTCCGGCGTTTTTCGAGTTCGATTTCATAGAGTTGTGACTTTAGCAACCGCATGGCGTTCTCACGGTTTCCCATTTGTGAGCGACTCTCGGTATTCTCGATAACAATTTCCTGCTCCTCGCCTGTGTCCGGATCCTTGTAGAGGTAATGTAGCCGTACACCGGTTTCTACCTTGTTTACGTTCTGTCCGCCTGCTCCCGATGATCGGAAGGTATCCCAGGAAATATTGGCCGGGTTTACGTAAATTTCGATGCTATCATCCACCAATGGTACCACAAAGACCGATGCAAACGACGTCATGCGCTTGCCCTGCGCGTTGTATGGGGAAACCCTGACCAGCCGATGTACACCGTTCTCGCTTTTCAGAAAGCCATAGGCAATGTCGCCTTCCACTTGTAGGGTGGCTGTTTTTATACCGGCGTCGTCGCCGTCCTGCCAGTTGGTTACAGTAGTTTTGTACCCTTTGCTTTCGCACCAGCGCTGATACATGCGGAACAACATCGACGCCCAGTCCTGGCTTTCGGTCCCGCCGGCTCCGGCGTTTATTTTCAATACCGCACCCAATTGATCCTCTTCGCGACGGAGCATGTTTTTCAGCTCCAGGTTTTCGATCAGTTCGAGTGCCCGGCCGTAATTGGTGTCTACCTCTTCTTCGCTGACTATGCCTTCTTTAACAAAATCGAATGCCAATTGTAACTCCTCGGTGGCCGATTTTACCTTGTCGTAGGCATTGAGCCAGCCTTTCAGTTCACGCACGATTTTCATCTGGGCTTCGGCAGCTTTATTGTCGTTCCAGAAATCGGGAGCTTGTGTTTTCAGTTCTTCTTCTTCGAGTTGGATAGTCTTTGCATCGATGTCAAAGATACCCCCTCAGCGCTTGCTCGCGCTCCAACACATTTTTAAGTTGGTCTGCAGTTATCATATTTTTTGAGATTGAATGATTGAATTGGTTTTTACCTTTTTTCAGGGTGCAAAAATACGCAAAATTCGCCATCAGCCAAAACATTTGTCCTGCTGAAATCTGGAGTCACCCGTTGTTCAGGGCCTGATGACAAGTTTTTCACCCGGCTTTAAAACCGTTCCAAGCTGTGGATTCCAGTCCCTTAGTTGCGCTACGGAGCAGTTGTATTTCCGGGAGATGGAGTAAAGTGTTTCACCCGGTTTTACCGGGTGTGTAATAGAGTCATTTTCAATGATTTTTGTTTCAGCGGGTTCCGGGACGGAAATTGTATCGGGACGCACCATTGTCTGAACTGCCGGCTTTATGACTTCTTCCTGTCCCTGTTTGTTTTTAGGTAAGTCGGTGAGCAATTGATTTACAGGGCGGGAATGAACAATAAGTTCCTTTGTTTCGGGATTTTGCGGGATGTCAGCTGTCTCTTTTTCGCTTTTTGTCTTAGGTGCTTCGATTAAAACCTGTTCCTTGGCTTTAGCCGAGGTGAAAGCATTTCTCCGGGTGTCGCCTTTTTTTACCTGTTTGGGCTTTTCTCGCGGAACTTTTTCAGCTATAGCCAACGCATTGTTTTCTTGCAGGATTCTTCCGCCACGCAGGTAACGG
>ENA-UOOK01002192-UOOK01002192.1-fermentation-metagenome-genome-assembly--contig:-NODE-2192-length-24472-cov-9.137568_pt1 | contig 24472 bp, 23 predicted proteins | sample MGYA00245777_ERZ724023 | MGnify/ENA primary metagenome ERZ724023 (study PRJEB28704, sample SAMN03018312) | fermentation metagenome | biome: anthropogenic terrestrial biome; feature: soil; material...
TCTGATACTATAAATTTATGTTTATTCAACAGTATGCGTTTTTGCAGTAAAATCATCCATAGGCTAATATACTTCATTATAGCTTTTTGAGACCGGCTGCAGCTCCTTTGTCAAGAATTACAGTAACATCTCCTTTATAAAGTTGAATTGCTGAAGCTGTAACATCAGTTGTTACCGGTCCTTCCAGTGCTTGTGCAACTATGTCCGCTTTTTTGCTTCCGTTTGCCAGCATAATAGCACTCTTTGCTTCAAGAATCGTTCCGATTCCCATAGTGATTGCATAATGAGGCATTTGTTCTCTGGATACACCTGCATTTTTGTAAAAAGCTTCATAATTGTCATCTAAAGTTTGTTTCGCCAAAGCTTCTATCCTTGTCCTGGAAGTGAATGAAGATCCCGGCTCATTAAATGCCCAATGTCCGTCTCCGCCAATACCAAGTATCTGGAGGTCGATCCCACCCGTTTTTTTAATTTCTTCTTCATATGATTTGCAAAACTCCTCAGGGTTTTTAGATAAACCATCCGGAATGCGGATATTCTCTTTTTTAATGTTTATATGGCTGAAAAGCTCCTCATGCATAAACCTTGCATAGCTCTGGTCAAGGCTATATGGCTTTGACAAATCTATACCTACTCCTAAATATTCATCAAGATTAAAACTCCTAACACCGGAAAAATCAAGGCCTTCTTCCTTGTGCATCCTAATTAATTCCTTATAGGTTCCTATCGGAGTACCGCCTGTGGCAAACCCTATCACACAGTCAGGCTTATTTCTTACTAATTCCGCTATTATGTCGGCAGCATATTTACTCATTTCCGAATAATTCTCTTTTACAACAATTTTCATTTCAATCCTCCTAATTAAATTTCTATAATCATAATAAAGCTTATTCAAAAATATATCAACACTTTTCCAATTGAAGCCTTCAGATTCCAAATAGAGCTTTCAGATTCCAAATAGAGCTTTCTTATCTAAAGTAGGTTTCGCCCACTACCAAATAGCAGAACCTTACCGCTGCAAAACATCAACTTCTTGTTTTTATCAAATACCCTAAGACCCCTGCCTCTATAGGCGGGGGATAAACCGATTTCTGCTTCAGTGGTGGGTACAATCCCCCACTGAAGGGCATTTGATAAAATGCTCGCGGTGCGTTGCACACAAAACGTGCAAGGAAGGCGCTTTCAGCGCCCGCGTTTTGGCGCGCAATTCGCGCAAGCGCTCATTGAATTGAAGTTTTGCAGCAATAAGGTACTAAACAGTGATCCAAAAAGTAAATTAATTACCCTATTTAGCTCTCTTGATTTTTTGGGCAATACACATCGCATCGCTATTCATAAATCACTTTATACATTGTTTTGCGCATCACTTTGTTCCACGCGTTGTAATGAACTACTATACTTACGCTTCTTTGCACTTATTGTATAGCACAGCATATATTATTTATGAGTAGAGTGATTTAAAAACTCTAAAGGAACGACTTTAAGTAAAAGGAATTCTTAAAGTATTCAGGATAAACGGGCATTTCGAGGGCTACAGGAGTTTTAGGGGGTTCCGGTTCTGGGAGTTCTGGGAGTTCTGGGAGTTCTAAAATTTCCGAGGGTTTTGAAAGCTCCAAGGAGTCTGAGGAATTTTAGAATTCCAAAAATTCTGAAAGCTTGAGGTTTCAAGCATTTTGGAGGTTTTAATAGTACTCGAAGAGTAATGAAGGGGATGGTAACTTGCAATTTTATTATGGAAATGATCAAATTTACTTACGGGTTCTGGATGAAATAGAATTTTGGAAGCAACAAGAAGCCGAACATACAACAGTTATTAGAGAAATTGCACCAAGTCTTGATTCAGCAACTGTTGAGCAATTGCAGGCATTTCAAAGTGATTTTAAAGAGACTGAACAAAAGGCTGTTCAATTGATTGAAACCGTAATTAGATCTCAAGGTCAAATCAATCAATCTATGATTCAACACATTGTGGAGTTTGTTCGCTATGCAATGCAGGAAAGCCGGGAATTCATACAATTCCTGAGGGGTTTATTGTCATCACCTCAGGTTGCAAACAACATGGTTGCTAAAGTTGTTATTAACCATATTATCCGTGAATCAGAATACTTCATAGGTATAGCGCAAGCTATTATTTATAGACGGTAAATAACAGGTTAAATTGGGAAGATACTATTAATAGACCGTAAGAAAAATCTTTACATCGCACAAGATAATATTTATTTGGCTATACCAAACAAATGGCAAGTGCACCAACGTGGGTACACATATTGAATTTCATATTCAATATGTAAAGAAAGCATATAGTCCTTGGAGAGGGACTATAAACACTACTACTTTATAATAAGAGGAATGATAACATGTATAATAATAATTACAGGAGATATCCTTGCCCCTACCAAGCCCAGACCCCAATGTATAACAACAGCAACACATATAATCCTTATATAGTGAATCCATACTCCTGCTATGTTAACCCTGCATTATATAATCCGGTTTACAATCAGATGCCCGGAAGGTATATGACATTACCGACAAACGTTATGAATGCAAATCCGATTGAATTGAAGGATTATGGTCCAGATCCATTTGTCGTGAATATTAAAGACGCGACATTGTATAACAATAATTTCCGTACTGCTTTATGGACAGGAAAACATCTCCAGCTTACCTTAATGAGTATAAATGTTGGTGAGGATATTGGTGTTGAAGTGCATCCTAATCTTGATCAATTTATACGAATAGAAGATGGTCAGGGGATTGCCCAAATGGGAAACAGCAAATACAACCTTGATTTTGAAAGAGAAGTGTCTGATGATTACATAATAATAATTCCCGCAGGCAAATGGCATAACATTACAAACACCGGAAATAAACCTCTTAAGCTGTATTCCATTTATGCGCCGCCTCAGCACCCGTATGGTACGGTTCATGTAACAAAGGAAGACGCAATGGCTGCGGAAGAAAACTACAACCATTGAAATGACAGCATTTCTTTGTTGTTTTTAGGATCGGTTACCTGAACCAACTGGTGGTAAAAAGGATAGGCTTTGAAGCAATGAATAAGTTTAATGTGGTATAATATCCTCGATAACGAGGATATTATATGCCTCCGGCGGAATTGATGCGCATGCGAAATTTTCTGCCGATGGCAGAAACGCATATGCGCAATTATACCATGCATTTCTTTGAAATCATGGTATAATAGTCTTGAGGTGATTCTATGAAAAAATACAATTTTACTATTCTTATTGAAAAAGATGAAGATGGTATTTATGTGGCTTCGGTGCCTTCATTAAGAGGATGTCATACTCAGGCAAATACAGTAGAAGAACTCCTTTCACGGATTAAAGAGGCTATTGAATTATGCGTAGAAGCTGATCATGATGAAATCATGCAAAATGAATTTATTGGTGTTCAGCAAGTTGAGGTTACTATATGAGTAAATTGACTATTATATCCCAAAAGATATGGTCAAGTTGCTCGTTACAATTGGGTTTGTAGAGATTCGTCAAAAAGGTAGCCATAAAACATTTAAGCATAACAATGGGAGAACAACTGTTATTCCCTTTCATGGTGAGGATTTAGGAAGAGGCTTGATAAGAAAAATCCTAAGAGATATAGAAATTTCTACAGATAAATATGAAAAACTAATAAAAAGTATATAGAATTTGTATGATTTAAAAGAAAGAACCAAAGGAGTGAATCAGTATGTCACTTATATCCAAGATAGAAGAGAATTCAATAACAAAGGTTCCTGATGAAATAATTAAAAAAGCTGGATTAAAAACCGGAGATCAGATTATTTGGTATTATGATGAGAATAAAAAACAAATAATAGTAATAAGTAAACCTTTAAGTTATGCTAAAGAATTGAGAGGATTAGGTAATGATATATGGGATAATATTGATCCCATAGAGTATATTCGTGAGGAAAGAGCCGGATGGGATTAAATAATATTATTGGTATAACAATTGATAGCAATACTTTAATTTACTTTTTTGAGAATCATCAAGAGTATGCACAAGATATTGAGGATTTATTTCTAATAGTCGAAAGTGGAGAAATAAATGCTTTTCTATCTTCGCTTTCTATTCTTGAAATTCTTGTTAAGCCAAAACGCGATAAAAATTTAGTACTTGAAAATAAATATAAAACACTTTTACTTAATTTCCCCAATTTATATACCATTGATATAAATATGAAAGTAATAGACGTGGCAGCTTCAATTAGAGCAGATTACAAAATAAAAACACCCGATTCAATTATTATTAGCACAGCTATAATAACGAATTCAAAGTATTTAATTTCAAATGATATTCGGTTGAGAAACGTATGTAATGAAATGAATCTTTCTTTAGTTACAATGCCGGACTTAAGGAATAATAAAGGATCTTTTTACCGTACATAACAACGGATGCCATAAAGGAGCAGTGGGATGGATTCTGAAGCATACACACCTCTTCATGAGGCGTTAAGGATTTGTGATGAGGCTTAATAAAAAAAATCCTAAGAGATATTGAATTTTCTATAGATGAATATGAAAAACTAATAAAAAATATATAGAATTTATTTGATTTAAAATAAAGAAAAAAGTATTGAGCGCCCCCTACGGATGGGGGCGCTGTCTTCATCTTTTTCCTTTTTTGAACGGAAGTGAACATCCTTTAATTTACATAAGTTGATAGAACTCTACTAATCTGCATTGCATATTGCAACACCTATTCTGGAATCTCCCATCCCGTAATAGAGAAACCACTTACCCTTGAAATTCACTAAGCCTTCAGAAAAAACAACATTATTGACCTGTCCTTCCTTTTCGAGTGAATGATCAACTTCTAATACCGGAAATTCTGTTCTTTCGAGAACCACGCTGGGATCATCAAGTGAAAACAGGACTTCCCCGGTGCTATATTTTTTCCATGTGTCAGCACCGTTATATATGAGTAAAATACCCTTATCTGTTATAACAGGTGTTGGACCGGGCTCTACAAGCATCGAATCGAAAAATCTTTCACCATTTTCCTTTTTCATAAAACGCATCTCAAGAACGGGAGCAGTCCTGGGTGTCCAATTAATTAAATCGTCTGAGGTTGCATAATACATGTTTGTATCACCAAAATACATGTGATATTTGTCATTTATCTTTTTAGGTACGATTGCCCCTGACTTGGTCGCAGTAGGCCAATCCGGCAACATTTTACCTTTTTTCTCCCAGTTGTATAGATCCTCCGATGTAGCCAGGCACAGGTAATTAGTTACTCTTGTCCAACCGGTGTAGGTCATGTAATATGTACCGTCAATTTCAACAATACGAGGATCCTCTACCCCGGATCTTTCATAATCTTCGGTAGGGGACAGCACCGGTTTATCCGCTTTTTTGAAGTTATACCCATCTTCGCTTACCGCAATACCGATATATGATGTCATATCCTCAGTTTGAGCTCGATAAAGCATATAAATCTTGCCGTCTTTAACAATCGCTGTTGGGTTAAGAACGTTTTTTGATTCCCACTCATAGTCACCAGACGTCAATATTGGGTTACCCTCATACTTTTCCCATGGCGCTATTTGCCATGAGTCAGCATCATTTAATGATTCACTCATTTTATTATTTTGATTTACGGTTATTACAGTCAGTAAAACTGCCAAAAGAATAATTACGCTGAAAGCAATAATGTCTCTTTTTTTGTTTCCCTTATTAGGTAACATACTAACACCGCCTCTATCTTTGTTACCTAAATTATACGAGATTGCTCGAATTGAGTCAAGCAAAATGTGGCAATGTTGCTTAAATTGTGTAGCTCTTCACCGCACTAAGAACAATGGTGTCCAGTCTGCCGGGTAATTTTAAGAAGGCTGTAACATGTACTGAAGAAATGCTTTGTATTCGTTTCATGATGGAAACGGATGCAGGACACAATGGATTTTTAAAGAAAAATTATTAATAAGTCAAGTATATAATTAAATAAGCTAAGTAATGAAGAGTGTTTAGCAGTATAATTGAATAAAGAGCAGTAGTTCCACAATCTGCTAATTAAATTTTAACGTTTTCATTGAAATAAAAATCAAACAAACTAGGAAGATAACGAGGAGGAAAAGGCTATGACAGAAGGAAGTGTAATGGAGCTTTATTATAAAGAGGTTCTGGAAATTATTGAAGACATTCATTTGCATGAAAAAGAACGAATTCTAGCAGCAGCACGTGTTATCGCTGATCATGTTAAACAAGACAAGCTAATTTATATCTGGGGACCAGGTGGTCATTCCAACCTTGCAGCGATGGAAGTTTTTTTCCGAGCAGGTGGACTGATGCATGTCAGTGCAATTTTAAATCAGGAAACAATGCTCTCAAATGGAGCGTTAAAATCCATGCAGGTGGAGCGTTTACCAGGTTACGGACGCATTATTATCAATGATTACGGTATCGGCAATGGCGATCTGCTGATTGTTGTCAATGCATACGGTATCAATTCAGCTTCCATTGACGCAGTATTACAGGCGAAAGAAAACGGCGCTGTGGTCATCGGTGTCAGTTCATTTGAGCATGCAGAAAATTGTCCACAGAATCATGTTGCACGCCATCCGTCCAAGCAGAATTTACATGATATTGTGGATTACGCAGTAGATTGCAAAGTTAAGGTTGGAGATGCAACAATAGAATTGCCGGGATTTGCACAAAAAATCGGTGCGTTGAGTACCTATGCCAATGCCTATGTACTAAACTGCATTGTAATTGAGACCATTAATATGCTTGTCAACGAGGGTGTTAACCCACCTGTATGGCGAAGTGGCAATGCACCTGGAGGCGACGAATGGAACAATCAATTTCTTGATCGCTTCCGCGGTAAGGTAAGATGCCTGTAGATGATGATAGAGTGGCAAATTCAAAGACTCACTGATTCATCGTATAAGCCGCAGCAAGCGTTGAGTCGCTCCCCGGCAAAGCCCGATTTATGCTACGATATAAGTATTGACAATTGAATGGTTGATTATTCCATTTACGCTAAAGAATATTTATTTCCGTGCCTAGAGAATCCGGTTGTTGGGTGATATGCTCAAAGTTTAGTTTCATACTCGTTGTAAATAACAAACACTCCCGCAGCTTTTTATTACAGCTACGGGAGTGTTTTCGATATGTGCTCGCTCTATCACTTTAAAGCCTAGATTCTGTATGAACAATATAGTACGCTTTAGCGAAAGAAACAAAGCAGCAGTAAAGAGATGGTTTCCATATACTTTGTAGTGGTTTTCGATGAGCAGTGAGATAGCACCAACAAGTTTTGAGTAGTATTTGCTCATCTTTGCTAAAACCATTTGCCTGATAGCCTGTAAAATTAGTATTATCCGGGCTGTGGTAGGGTGAACTATACTGTTCCTTACTTCAGTAGTCTCGATGGTGGAAATCCCTTTAACTGTTTAAATACTTTACTGAAATAAAAAACATCCTCAAAGCCGCAGAGATAGGCAACCTCACTGATATTGTATCGTTTTAATGATGATAATTGCTATCTGTTTCCTCCGCATCAGTATGAACGATTCTGTGCACCGCTAATGGAAAGGCTTTTTATAGAATTTGCGCCGCTGCCGGAACATAGCAGATTTCAACACTCTGACAGTGCCATGGGACATCTAATGGGTATATTAAACGACCTCGGGGTTAATGGTGTCAACTTGGGACCAACCATCCACCCTTTGGAGATCAGAAAAGCAATGCCTAAAGCGATTATACATGGTCAAATTCCACCTTTTACCTTGAAAAATGGAACAACGGAGGAGATCATTGAAAGTGTACGCTGCGATATAGACAGCGTCGGACAGGATGGAGGCTTGGTTGAGTGTCCAGCGGGCAGTGTAGTTGCTGGAACCAGCTTTGAAAACCTGCTTGTTTATATGTGGTCGGTGGAAACATATGGAAAGTACTAAGTGAATCAGCTCTTTGGCTTTTGCTACTCGCATGCATATACTTTTGACTTCAAAAACTCCTGCTTAAGCATATCTACAGAAGTTTTTTTGATTTGATAGCTTACTCATTTCCTTGCAAATTGCTCCCGAACTCTGCTGTTTTTTCCAGCTTTGTTTCCTTCTGCCTCAGCTTCTTTTACGAAATCAGGATACATCTCCTTATATTCGTAGGTTTCTCCTGCAACCCCATCCTGTAACTTCATATATTGAAAAGAATGGAATTCCAATCAGAAAAGGTCTTAATGAAGCTAATATAAAGTTTACTTGTAATATTTAGTATTCTGGTTATATAGATACACAAGCTGAATTTTTATTCCCAGATGAAAATGCATCTGTGATTTATTTCAGGATACATTTTTCCATGAACAAACACAAGTGAACTCGTTCAGCTAAAGCTGAGAGATAGCCGATTCATCAAGCAGAAAGTCTATCAGACTAATGTTCAGGATGCCGTTATCGTCATACCACCGTCTACCGATATCTTTTCTTACAACAACTTTCGGGAAGAAGTCTCCAATCAGAGAAAATGGTTTTATTTCGCTTGACATTTTTTCTTCAGTTGGCATAGCATAAGCCGATTGAATGTACACCTTCTTATTTCCCAAGGTCGCAATAAAGTCGATTTCTCTCAGCACTCGGACAGAACTGCCGTTTTTGTTTTGCTCTCTTGAAAAGACAACACCAACATCAACGGAATAGCCTCGTATAATCAGTTCATTATAGAGAATGTTTTCCATAATATGTGTCATTTCCATCTGGCGGAAACCAATTCTTGCATTACGCAAACCGATATCTTCACAGTAATACTTGTTTGGAAAATCAAAATATGACTTCCCTTTTACATCATATCGCTTGCTTTCTGAAAACAGAAAGGCGTCTTCCAAGTGGTCTATATACGCCTTGACCGTGTTAGGAGAAACGACTGTCTTATTTTTGGATTTCAGTGTGTTGGTTATATTGGTCGGATTGGTAAGCGAACCGATGGATGAGCACAGAAGATCAATGATCTGCTCCAGAACATCCTGCTTTTCGATTTTTTTTCGTTCCACAATGTCCTTAATGAAAACTTCTGTAAACAGTGACTTCAGATAATTCATTTTAGCCATATCTGTCGGACGGGACAGGAGAAGAGGCATCCCACCATAGAAAGAGTAGGTATCAAGTGCTTCATTCTTATCTCCTTTAACTGCTGAATAGAATTCTGCAAAGCTAAGGGGGTGGACACGTATTTCATCACTCCTTCCCCGGAATTCACTGAGAATATCTTTAGAGAGCATTTTCGAGTTGCTTCCGGTGACATAAACATCAAGATTGGGAAGAGATTTCAAATCGTTTAGTGCATCGTAAAAAGTAATGCGCTTTCCATTAGGGTTATAAGGATTCGCCACTTCGTCAGACATCTGGATTTCATCCACAAAGAGGTAGTATTTATCAGTCTTTCCCTCAACAAGCCCTCTGACATAACTGGATAACTCCAGTGGATTGCGGAAGCGAATATCCTTTGTAAGATCAAGCTCAAAGGAAATTATGTGGTTTCCATTGATTCCACTGTCCAGCAGATAGTTTTTGAATAGTGTACTTAGAAGATAAGATTTCCCACACCTTCTGATCCCGGTTATGACCTTTACCTGACCGTCCCATTGGTAATCGATCAACTGTTGAAGGTATTTATCGCGTTTTATTTCCATGAGCACAGTCCTCCTGTGAAACATTTTGCCTCTATTAGCCTTTCTTTTCAGCAGTATAACCCATATTCAAAGAAAAATCAAGAATTAGACTGAAATGTTTTGCCCATATGGGCGGTGAATATCCTATATCATACAAAAGTCAACAATTGAAGTCTGAGCAAAGTCCCGTATCGCTGAAAAATAGTTTTGGCAAAGTTTAATTTCATATTCGTTGTAAATGACAAACACTCCCGCAGCTTTTTATTACGCTACGGGAGTGTTTTCAGTACTCTGTCATATCCGCCATATATGTTAACTTTATCATACTTATCATATCTGTCATATATGTTTACTTTATCGTACCTATCTTATCTGTCAGATGTGTTTAACTTTGTCAAACCGATCTTATCTGTCATATACGTTTAACTTTTTCATACCTATCATATCTGTTATATATGTTTAACTTTTTCAATATATTTGTCAATTAGAGCTTCATTCTTCTGCAAACCATTCGCTTCATAAAAATTATCCCATATGTCTGCTTCAATGTTTTCCTTTTCTATGGTTTCTATCGCTGCAAGAATAATTGCATTTAATATGAAGCTGTTTGCAATTGTGGATACCCACCCGGAATTTATATTTAGCTCCTCGAACCTGATAATTGTATCAAATGCGGGAACCTTGCTGTCAATGACAAGATCAATGCCATCCATATTGCATAGATTTATTTTTTCACTGTTTCTATACGGACAATTGCTGTTTACAGCCTCTGAGAAATTTCTCGAGGTAACTACAATTACTTTAAGCTCCATTTCTTTCGATTTTTCAATCATTTCCTTGCAAGCCTTTCCGATGCCGTCTGTATCAATGATTAATATCAGATCGCCTTTTTGTATATTTCTATAATATTCAAATAAAAATTGTCCGCAGAAATCGGCTTCTTTTAAATACAGGCTCCTTGCTGCCGAATGAGTTACCGAGAAGGTTGGATCATACAAGGGGTTGATATTGGCAAGGCTTCCTGCTCTAAAAAAGATCTCCTCAGCAGCTATTGAGGAATGCATCTCAGTACCTACAATGTGAATCAGTTTTTTATTCTTTACTGCATCAGCTATCATTTGCCCGGCTTTTTTGTAGTCTTCTGTTTGTTTTGAAAGCTCGTCAAGGATAGCGGCAACTTGCTTATAATAATCAAGTATATATTTCATGTTTTTATTTCCTCCCTTAAAATGCTTCTACATTGACTTAACCTTGCACCATAATTGGTCAAGATATCTGTCGTTAAATTCGGGGCCGCCCTTTTCGAGTGCATTTTTCCAAATCGGAACCTCTATACCTTTCTGAGCCAGCTTTTTAATAACTGTTGTTGTCAAAGCTTTAAGAGTTATTAATTGCATAATTGTACCGACAGGACCAAATTTCTGATCCATTTCGTCAATCTTCATAGTTAAGTCATCATATGGAGAATAGCTGTTTATGTAGACGTCAGCTATTTCGTTTAATCCCTTTCCGTTGGCGTGTCTTGTTTCTTCATTATCTAAAGCATCTGAAAATGCCGGTGATGTAACCGCAATTACCTCTGCGCCAACTCTCTTGCTCTCAAGAGCCCCCTGTATACAAACAGGATTTACTCCGTATGCACTGCCGATAACCATGACGTCTCCCGCTTTTATTCTGTTATATTTAACAATAACCTTACCCATTTTTTCTACTCGTTCAAAATAGTTCACTTCTTTTAAAGCACCATGCCCGAGAGAAATATTAGGATCTATGATAGGATTGATACAAGCCAACTCGCCTTCCCTGTACATAACATCCTCGGCGAATATTGATGAATGCCCACCCGGACCCCAGAAATGAATCATTTTCCCTTCCATAATTGCATTTACAATAATATCCGACGCTCGATCAAATTTGTCGTCCTGAGTATCTCTTACCTTTTCAATAAGGTTTATTAAAATATTTAAGTAGTCTACATATGCATTCAATTTGCACCAATCCTTTCATTTGTTACAACTGTCTCTTTTCTTCCACCATTCGCTTATTTCTCTCATAGTCATGAACGAAACTCCCGAATGTGAGAGAATGTATTCTATAAGACCTCTGTAAGTCTTTTCTCTTTCAGGGTCTTCCTTCAGTGAAATATAGGGATGAAGACATGCTTGAAATAACCCTCCAAGGTGATATGCCTTGTCGAACTGCTTTTTCCAAAACTCAAGCGCTTGAGCCGGTGACATCTTCATTACACGGTAAGCAAAATGATCATTTGCATAGGTATCCGGTATCTCTAGCAGCCCCCTATTCCCTTCTTCCGAAATAAATTGAGGGTATGCAGCAAAATTAATCAGTTTTTCCGGAAAATCAGGATTATACATGCCGGTTGTTTCCCATGCCTGCATATCGGCAATGTATTCATAACCAAGATCTAAAAGCACATCTCTAGTAATTTGATTACTTTGGTAGCCATGAGTTCTAAAGCCTTTTTTGTAGTCGTCGTATCCCGGTGCTGCATTTTCAAAAGCATTAATACAGCGAATAATATCCTCGCGTTGCCGATTGTAATCCCACTTTTCGATAGCGTATTGCGTCTCCTGAAATGTATGAGGACACAGCTCAAATCCCCTCTTAAGACCTTCACGAATAACATCAGGATGCTTTCTTGCAACCTCACCGCATACATAATAGCTGGCTTTTCCCTCAAGACCATATTCTTTAAGCAGGTCAAAGTTATATCTCATGTCATTCCATTCCCTGTCTTCCCGCCCTGCTATACCTGTATAATCGTGGACATCACCGGTAATTGAAACAACGCATTGCGTACCATCCTGCCATGGCTCTCTGTATTTATAATTCTCCGTCAGGGACATTAATAAGCTTCGTATAAATAAATATAGACCATGGTTTTGCTTAGCATAAAGGTAATCAATTGAATCTGCGGTGTGAGGTTGATACATTTCTGTCATAGCACCTAATGCAAAAGGAGTATACAGAATTTTTCCTTCTCCATGTCTTTTTATGATGACAGATAGGCTGGGGCTTTCTTTCCAGTCTCGCCACAAGCCGGGGTTTCCTGCCGACATGGTCATCTCCTCTGAGACTGCCGGAATATCAGCATCTGTTATTACTGTGTCATCTGTAATATAATCAAGACCATGACTATTAAAGGTACCGGTGAAAAACAAAATTTCTCCATCATCCCATTGCTGGAATCCATCCTTGTTTTTTATCCGGATGCAGCGATGAACATTACTTCGCTGTATTTTTTTGACCATCATGCCATTAAAGTATTTACTGAAGCCATTTGGTAAATCCCCTGAAATCAATATCTTTCCGCCACGTAAAATATACCTGTCCAACAACCGATAAGCACTGTCGGATATATGCTCCATACCTGTTATCAGTAGTACCTCAAAACTACGTAAGTCGTCAATATTTAAATCATCAACAACTAGCTTACCATACTGGATATTCCAAAAATCAAATGCTTTTATCCACATATTTGTAAAGTGCTCGTTGTCACTACAATGGGATTTCAATATGGCTGCCGCATTCATTTAATCAGTCCTTTCTAAAATTGTCAGCGACTTTTTTAATGGCTAAATATATTCTTTCAATATCGTCTTCAGTGTATTTATCACTCCATACCCAACGGACGGTACGTGATATATATTTTATTGCTCCTGGGTAATCATTGGTATCATATATTATTTTTCTGCGTTGATAAGGGCAGTCAAAAGGACATCCTGTTTTACCGTAGAGGTTTTTCCTCTCTTTAAGGCACAAATGGCTATCTGTAATCATATAATATGGGATATGGCTGCACCCTTTTATTCCTTCGGCATCCAACGCTTTCCCAAGTGTATAAATATCCGCATTAAACTTTTCCATATCAAATATCACCGGGAATATCCAATACAGGCACATTGAACCCTCGGGAATTTTCAACGGAATTATTCCATCAATTTCGCTTATTTTCTTCATCAGACTGCTTGCGAGCTTAATTCTTTTTTTATTCTGCTCCGGAAGTATATCAAGCTGTGCCATTCCCACAGCTGCTTCAAGCTGACCGTATCTGTAATTAAGCCCTAATGTATCATACTTTCTGCCAAATCCCTCTTCCACATAGCAACCCCTCATAACGGCAAACTTATATGCCTTGTCCGCAAGCTCCTTGCTGTTGGTTGTAAGCATACCTCCATGTTCTGTGCTTAGGTGCTTTTCTGCATCCATAGAAAAACATCCTATAGTTCCCATACTGCCCGCCATTTTACCCTTGTAGCTTCCGAGTGGGGTTTGACAGCAATCCTCAATTACCGGAATCCCTTTTCTTTCAGAAAGCTCCATAATTGTGTCCATGTCACAAATAAGCCCGTGCCAGTGAACGACGACTATGGCTTTTGTATATGGACTTATGGCTTTTTCTATTGACTCCGCTGTGATGTTACCCGTGTCGGGATCTATGTCAGCAAAAACCGGCAACGCATTCTGAGAAAGAATGCCCGCATAAGTCCCGAAATCAGAAATAGGTGTTGTAACAACTTCATCACCGGCACCAACATCAAGAGCTGCAAGTGCGGTGTGAATAGCTGCCGCACAGTTGGATACTGCCACTGCATGTTGGACATTGTGCAACTTAGCAAATTTTTTCTGGAACTTTTCCACTATATCTGAGCCAAATCCTGCTTCAAGAACCTCTGATATATACTCTTTTGACTTTTGAGCAATCACTCTTGGAAAAACCAATGGAAGCGGTTCTTCTTCACTAATAACAGGTTTTCCTCCGTATAAAGCCAACTTATCCATTTCAAATCCTCCATGTTTATTTTTAAACTAACGGGCGTTTGTCAAGTGTTTGCATAGGGATTTTTAATCACCTAACCACCTGAATATCCCGAATATTTTAAATAGCTTGAATCGCTATGATAATCTAAATCACCCGCTAACCAACAGATATAGGGCAAAACTTTATTTAGACAAACAACATTCTTTTTATGCTTTGTTGTTGGATGTTCAACAATCTACTTCTAGTATAATGATTATATATCAAAATGTCAACAATCTTTTGATGCTACAACCGGTCAAGCCATCTGGTTTACTCTATTTTAATGAGCGCTTAAGCGAATTGTACGACAAACCGTGTTTTTGCTTGCAAAATACGCCATGAACCTTTAGCGCTTCCTTGCGCATTTTGTGTATCGCACCGCGAGCATTTGATAAATCTATTGAAAAATAATTTAACATTATTCTTTTTCAATGTTATACAAATGTAAACTCAACTCTGCTAAAATTGCATAATAGGTGGACTATTCATATTTAAAATATACAGTAGCTATTTTAATAAAAAAATAGAGATTTATGTTTTTTCTGTAGTTCATATATTGGAAGACATATTTTTATTGCTATATGATTCTATCCAGTTATCATACATCTCCTGCCACAGACCAAATTCGTCGAAAGCTCCATCTTTGTTTATAGTGCACCCATCAGGCTCTGGAATATACGTTAATGCCAACCCTTGCGGTGTTAAATTACTGCGAAGGTATTCCATATCCTCAAAGCTCCAGCAAGACAGTATCAAGGGCGTCTTCTCCTTCATCTGTTCAAAAACATCGATCTGCTTTTCCAGAGGTATTCCGCCGGGATCAACAGACATTTGAATAGCATCCATTTTATAGTCCGCAACTATATTGCCAAGGTGTAGTGAGGTATTATGCATATGGTAAACTGTAGAAGGAAAGCTTTTAATTATGCTTTGTTCTACTGGCTCAAGGTACTCTTTGAACATTTCAGGTGATGCCAGATAACTATTATCGTTCTGTAAGGTTATACATGGTTTTTTTGTATAAATATACATCCTCCCGCAATAACCTTTCTCATGTGGAATCAGAGCATTTACAAGCTTTTTCCCCACTCTTATAAACACGTCTCCCGCCTTTTTAATTGCACGCTTTAATTTGTCAGGCTCATCGTAAAAGGCATATGCCAAATTCTCTGTTCCTAAATATGCACTCAGTATATCAATTGGTCCATGTAAAACCGGTAATGCTGCAAAGCAAATTCCCTTTGAAAACTGTACTATCTCTTCATGGCATGAAATGAGCTTTTCCTCCCACTCAACAGATACCGGAAGGTTAAGAAATCCATCCAATGTATTTTCTCCGTTATTAGATGCCCAAATCTGCCCATTTGAGGCCATTATTTTGCACCCGCATATCGCTTCAAGCCATTGATGTCCGCCTGATGCCTGTAATGCCACAGGCAGATCCCCCTTTAGGTCAAGTAGCGTTTTGAGTACAGATCTGGCAATATTCAAAATATGCAGTGGTTGTACATCTTCCGGATGTATTAAGTTATTTTCCCTTGCAAGCTTAATAATCTCATCTGAAGGATTGATCATCGGTTCCCACATACATGAGAATAGCGGACGTTTATTTTTCTTCGCTAAAAAATCAAGATATAGATCTCTGTTAAACATTTGAACATTCCGCACTTTCTATTTATTACCCCATCCGGTCAGGGCAAAATCCACTTGTCCCGGGTATTGGGATGTCGGGCTCGGAAAATATGGCTCAACTCCTGTTCTTGTCATAAATCCTGTAACATGGCTGAACCCTAAATCCTTCTGATGCTGCTCGTCCTCCGGTGCTCGCATGCATCCGAAGTTATCCTTTAGTGCCTGTAAATCCTTATATGTGACACTAATCGTTCTTTCGTCAACCCTTTTAGCATTTGCTATTGTAGCAATGGCATCCGTTGCTTTCTGCGCAAAAGTATACGTAACTTCAATGGTGACGGGGCTGTCTATGATCATAGGCTTTATAACATCCTTCAGCTTTAGAGCTTTAAGAGCTTTTTCTGAAGACTCTTCTGCAACGGCCAGAGGGTGCCTTGAAACAGCACTGTAAAAGCTAAGACCTTTTTTGGTCTCCACAGTTTCTATACCGGGAATCAGCTTTTTTACTTCCTCACACGCATAATGCTCTCCCGACAGAAATACAACCGGCACATTATGCAAACCTGAAAACATGGCAATTATTCCAGCTTCTCCAATCGGATTACCATTGATTCTCATTTCTTCAATACCGGAATATGCCCTTGAAATAGGAGGAGGTAAAATTGTATGCCTCCAGTTTCCCTTGTCCACACCTCCCGACATTGCATGCATACCTGTAATCATTGCCACATCAAAACCTTCTTCCATGCATGGTGTAAAAAAATCATGAGTTGGTTCCGAATGAAAAAAGCGGACTTGTTTTGGGAATTTATGATACTCCATGATGTGAAAACAATTAATAAGTATTTCATCAACTCCATTGGCAAGGAGTCTTTCACAAATGGCTACAAGCTCCATAGTGCCATATTCCATAGCATTGATATATCCTTCTCTGCGCGAGAATACACATGCCACCCCTTCTAAATCTGAAACAATATATACTTTCATGTTCCGTTCCCTCCACATTCTTTAAACAACGGTTCCTATTAGGTATACAATTTATGTACACCGTTTTCAGTCTTGTATTGGAACCTAATTTCACTAAAATGATTATGTCGTTAGTTCAGTATTCTTTATCTTTTGCGGTAATTTATCTGTTAGCAGTACAGTTCGCTGCATTACACCAACCCTATGTTCGATAGACAATGGATTACTGACTAAAAGTCATAGCCATTTTCACTAATTATAACAACGGAAGCAATTGTATTGACCGTTTTTTTCGTAACAAAATAACGTTTCAACACACCGTTATTTCGAGGCGGTAGATATGCTCTCCGCCTGGTTTTGGTAATTAGTATCCACCATCAGACGTTTTTAACCATAATGATTGAAAACACGCAAAAAGGTGGCGGACATATTGTTGCCTTGTTATAGCAAATGCTTAATAATAGGGCCGTATTTATCTTCCATTACTTTGTTATGCTCATCCCCGCCTGGCATATTTGCGCTCATAAATACCGGTGGTTTTATACCTCTTCTAACGAACTCCTTAACGGTCTCCACAACAATACAGTTCATCACAAAGCAGTTACAGAATGTTGATGTAGAACCAACCTTATCATCATAACCATCTACTGTCATTATAGAATCACCAATGGGAAGATGATTGTTAATATAAATATCGGCTTCCTCATATAAATTTTTATTGCTGGGGTGGCGGGATTTCTGCCCGTCAGGTACAATTTTGGCAAAACTGTCTGAGGTTACAGCAATTGTTTTAACACCTCTTTTTTTGCACTCCAAAACAGTATCAATAGTCATTGAATTAATACCATAAGCGTTGATTATTACAATAACCTCACCTTTTTCACGACCAACGCGATAAGCGTCTAAAACTCCAATAGCATAACCGGGTGTTCTCTCAATTACATTCGATCTTTTTGCACCATGTATAAGGTTTGTGCCGGGGTCTAAAATAGCGTTCCAGAAAGCTAAACCACCTGCACGCCAAAGTATTTCTTCCACACCTATGTTGGAATGACCGCCGGGACCTATAACATGAATCATTCGATCATTTTCTACCGCATCTGCTATTACAGATGCAGCCTCTTTAATTTTGTCTGCTTCCTGTTCAATTTCGCCAAATATTTTGTATAAACTTTCTTTAAAAAAATTAATTTCCTTACTCATAATTGCTGCTCCTTTTCATCTAAGATTTTTTATTCTTTTGCTGTATTTTTCAAATAGCATTTCATTGTATTCAAGACCACCGGGACAACTGTCATATTTCCATATTGGTGGTTCGAAGCCTCTCCTAAGCATTTCCTCAGCTGAAGCCACCACAAGTATATTGCCTATAAGCAAATTCACTATGGAGGACACCGGTCCCACTAATTATCTTTCTATGTGGTTTTATACAGTACTGTTTCACCGCCATGGGGAATTATTAAGACTGACGGGGTTTCGTATTGTGCCAAAGCATCAGCAACAGCCTTTGAAAGCTTTTCAACCGGATAATGCTTTACAGCAGCACGTTTCATCTCATCAGGACTAAGCCCGTTGCTAACCGTTACAAGCTTATATTTCTGACGAATTTTTGAAACACATGTACCGATACAAAGTGCCAGCGGATCACCGGGAACAGGCTTTCCTTCCTGCATATCAAAAAGCAATTCTTCAGCCTTGTCATTACCGATACAATCTGCGTATTCGGGATGCGGCCCTATGCCCTCAGGACATGGAGTGACAAGAATAATCGTTCCATCCTTAACTGCACCATGGGCACCGCTGAGATACCCTTTTGTAGCCTGCCAGTAGTCAAGATCTGCAGGATAGGATGATACAATAACAACCTCACAGGGTTTTTTAAGCTTTGCACCACACACTTGTTTTGCATATTTAACCCCTTCGCGTTGAGCCTTTACATAATGACCGGCAACCGCTTTGTAAAGCTTCTTATCAGGAGTTAAAACGGTATTAACTATAAAGTGCAGCCCAATTGTATCAACCCATTTTTCCACCTCAAGCCTTATAAAGCAATCATCCAAGCCGAATAGATTCTCATTTGCCAAGCCTTGCTGTATATGGAACTGAGCAACAGTAACTTCATCAGTAACACCAGGATATAATATTTTGCCGCCGCCGGACCATCCCATGGCAGGATGCGGAACTATATTTCCAATACCAATGCGTACATCACTATCCATTACCGAACGGCTTACATATATTTTTGCCCCTGTCTTTGAATACCCCATATCAAGTAACCCTTCAGGATCCTTGAATTCTGAATTGAGCACCTTAAAATCACGGTATATCTCTTCCCCAACTTTTCTTATCATCTCTTCTTTAGTCATATATCTATGGCTTCCCAATGCTATTACAATGTATATGTTTTCCTTTGTAACACCTGCGTCCATCAATCTTTTTAGCATGACCTCCAAAATTTCCTTAACAGGTGTGGGTCTTGTAATATCATCGCAAATAATACACACCCTGTTTTCAGGCTTTACAATGTTTTCTATCTTTTCTGTGCCGATAGGATTATCCAGTGCCCGGTTTATTTCCAAATATGGATCTTCGGGACATGCTACATTGGGAACTGTGGCAGTAAACACTTCAATATTTTCGGGGATTTCAAAATTCAATATTTTCTCCCCGTATGGGATTTTATACATCTCTCATTACCTCCTTCCGAGTTAAATATTTATATGTGTTGAATTAGATATTCGCATTTATGAACACGAATTCACACAAATGTAAATTGATTTTCCATACTAAAACACAATGACTTTTTTATCTGCTTTACTTCGTAAAAACACGTGTTGTTCAGCTTTAGCTGAACGAGTTCACTATCAAAGGAAACTGATAGGCAATTCCCATCAAGCCATGCTTTAAGCATGTGCTCCTCATTATCCTTGTACGGTTTTAAAATAGTAATCAGCTGAGCCTTATCACCTTTTATTTTAAAATCACCCGTCAGGTAACTTCCATAATCAGGATTAAAAGGCCACTTGCCGACAGATATTTCAAAATCTCCATCATACAGAAAAAGAATGTCGGAATTCACATCCTCAGCACTAATAGCAGCACGGCAATTATCCTTAACACTGAATGTGTAAGCTGAGTTGGCACGGAACTGAAAATCCTTTGTATTTTTATTGGGTATTAAGCTGTCAATAATAACAATCAGTCCATCCCTTGCCATTATGCAGGTTCTTGTGTACCCGGATAAAAGATCACCATAGCATCTGTCCGCACGACCTTTTATTATGGCAGTCCTGTCATCACACCATGCACCGGTAATCCTTCCTAAAGGAGCTTTAGGTTCTTCAAAATCAAACCACCATGCGTCCTCATCTCCCCATTTCTCACGGTTAGGTGTATGAAATTTAATTATTGGGCTCCAATCTTCACCATACCTGTTTCTAAGCTGATTCTGACCATTTATGAGTAAGGCTGTTGAACATTTTGTTGTCCAAAGACCATCGTCATAAACGCAATTCCAAAGCTTACGGTACCCGACATTTCGCAAAGTAACATCTGAAAATAATTGTCTTCCGAAGGCTGTTACAAGAAGTCCGTTTTGGTTGTTACGACAAAAGGCATCCACAGCTCCGCTTTTTAGCCATAAATAAACGCTTTCCGTATTAGTGCCCCATCCTAATCGTCCCCAGCCCACACTTTTTGTAAATAAGACTCCGTCTCCTGAGTATTCCTGTGCTTTAAGTGTTTCATCATAACAAATAAATGCGTATGCACAAAAGTCTAAGTCTGCCAGACCACTCATTACAGCATTCTTAGCAACATATTGAATATCCTTTCTTTTGTATACACCAGCCATCCAAAACATAGCGTGTATATACGGGAATATGGAGGGTGTTGTTTCTTGCTCTGCACCTCTATATTTATGAAGAGGTACTGCTCCGATGAAAAAATCACAGGTATGCTTCATTTTAGGATGTTGCGCAATATTCTTTCCCGTGCTCTTCCTTATTACTTCTATAAAAGAGATAGCATCCATGAGGGCGTAAAGCACACATGACCATCCATCCGGCCATCCTCCGTCCTCTCCAATGGTTTCGTCTATGAGCTTGTCTGAAAATAATGAAATAAATCTTTGTAGCCAAGCATTCATAGATTTGTCCTGCCTCGACAAAAACCATGCCGCACAACCTGCACCGGACAAATCTTTTGACTGATGGTCATTAGGTCCTATAGGGTAATCATCACCCATTCGGCTATATTTGTTCACAAAACCAAGGACTTCTTTTCTCATGCGTTCGGTAATCCTGTCCATGCTATCATTTGATAGATCATTTCCAAGCCAGGTTAAGCTAACACAAAGAGAGCGAAGTATGCGTGAGGAGCAGTGATCATATTCGCTGTTTTTAGGTCCCCAGAAAGGATTTACAAGACATCTGTCAATGGCTTGCTCAAATTTATCAAGATACTTCTTGTTGCCGGTCATTTTATATGCAAATGCTAAGTTTCTAAAAGCACGCTCATATAGCCATGAGGTGGAATCATATTCCTGTAGTATGTTTAAATATTCATCTGTATAGCGCTCATGCACTTTCTTTATATAGCTGCGCTCTAATATGGGTTGGGAAGGAAAATCCATCATAGCAAAAATATCAGCGTTTGCTATCGCTTCTTTAAAGAGCTTTTGAGTGATTTCATCATAACTAATCTTTTTTTTAAGGTTTTCAAAATCAGCAGTTAAAAGTTCCATAATGTACCTCTTGTCATGCCGTCATTACGGCACAGAATCTTTCATAACCCATTAATAATTCCACAACACACCCCATACTAAGCTGGAACATTACTAAAATATCGGCTACCAAATACCCCTTTTTTGCATCGGTTATGTAGCGACAGCATGACAACACACTGTCAGTTAATAGTTTCACAACACACCTTTTATCCATGTATTGCTCGGCGGCTGCGATGTTATTCTGAAACTAAGCTTTTGCTTATTTCCTACAGGTTTTATAATAATTCTTTTTATATCAGGATCATTCTCCTCCTGCTCAAAGCTTTGCCCAGCAAATCCTGAGCGGAGCTTAGGAAGTTTTTCAACACTTATACAAATATCCTGCCCCGAAATATAAACCGATTCTTCGCCATTCGCTATTTGAACATAACCCTTATGCCGGATCACCTTTTTATCGCCACTCGCCTGAGCGTGAAGCCTGTATTCCAAACCCATACCGGAGATTTCAGATTTGTTTCCACCCGCAAAAACAGCATCAACCCCTTTGCTATAATCAACATCAAAAATTAAGTCTTTTTCATCCGGTATATAATTTTCTTTTTGCCCCGGACTACGGCTAAAAATCCGGATTTTTCGGAAATCTACATTGGCAAAGCTATCCGGCATCTGGACTGCTGCTCCCACCCACATGGTGGTATTGGGACTAAACTGAAACGGCTTATTGTTTGGCATTGTTAATCGTGCTTCTGTGTGGTATTCACCAAAAATAATACCGCATACGGGGTTCACACATGGTTTGTTAAAATTCTTCCAGTAAACTGTAATCTCATGCCAAAAGCCAGGTTGTATTAAAGGAAGCTCTCCTGAAAAATGTGCAAAAAGCCATCTGCCTTCACTGTCTTTAAATTTCACTCCAAGCCTGCCGCCCTCTAAAAAGCCTACAAACATAGCATTTCCAAACATATATTTTAGATGCTGTCCTATTGAAAACAATACTGAAGGATGATTTTCGCTTTTGGGAGGTGTTTTGGACAGGCGGAACTCCATTTGAATAGCCCCTTTATCAGGGTTAAGATTTTTGTATGCTTCGTATTGAAGATACCCTTCCTTGCGTAAGCGCAGAAATTGTCCTTCAGGTTCATTTACAAGCGAGACTTCTTTTGGCGACTGCTTGCGGCGACTCAGCTCAACATCTATAATCTCCTCTTGTCCCCGGTACACCGAAATACGCTGACGCATTAAAAAGCCATCTATCTGAAGAATGTTCCTATCTTCTAAACAAGTAAGCTTTTTTATAACGCCTTTTCGCTCCATTTCTCCACCGCCTGCTGCCGGACCGTTAGCTTCCTGCAGAGGAAGGCTGTTTTTTACCGGAGCTGTGCACAGCATTGGTTTTCCATTTTTATTTATTATCAAATCCGGGCTGGCGTACATCACATTTCCACGCCTGCCCTGATATGCCAAAGTTAAACCTTCACCATAGGATGTTCTTAAAACAGCAAGCTCACCCTGCGGGAAAACCTTTGCTCTTTCCTTCGGCGGAGAAAATTCCGGTTTAACTTTTGGGTCATACCATAAGTAGTCAGTAAAACCTACGGAATATATGAACCTGTGTCCACCCTTTACCTTGTTACCAAAGGCATGCATACGTCCCGGCACCGGATTGCTCATGCCAATCCATTGTAAATAGCTATCCTCTGTAAGGGAGGCAAAACGCAGATACAGTGCACCAAAAGTATTTATTTGATACCCGTCAAGCATGTTTTCATTTCTTTCGTACAAATCCTTAACTGGAACCTTTCCATCACCCATATACGCATATTTTAGATATTTCACCGGTCTTGTCATGTCCTCGAAATGCTCTTTTATGAGATCCCTTCCCGTAACGAGACGTAAGGCATCTAAAAAAATAAACTTGTAGCGAAAAGCATATTCAATGCACCAGTTTCCGTCCGGCTGATATGTTCCATCCTCATCTGCATCATCCGGCAGCAGATTATGCTCGTATTTTGTGATAACCCGTTTCAGCCAGTTCTCAGCTTTAGGTTCAATACCGGCACTTATTAAAGCAAGACAAGCCAGTCCGAAACCGGATATGTACAGGTTAGCGTGGCCTCCGGTCTCTTTATTACCGCACATCTCCATTGCCTGCTTTTCATGAAAATTACACATTTTTTTCAGATACATATATGCCTGTTCAATTTCATCGTCACTCAAAAGATCCTGTATCCAGTCAACTCCGGTAACAATTGCATGCATGAGCCTTGCAGAGCAATAAAACGAAAAGAGAGTATTATCCCACTGAACTGCAGCCATAAGCCATTCTTTTGCTTTTCGGCCATATTTAATATCTTTGGTTATGGCATATGTTATGGCATAGTGCAATATCATGGCTGTTCCAAAAGCACCGCTGTAAAATGATAGATAAAGATTGTGGAAAGGCAGAGTCGAATCGGGTTGTTGAGGGATTTCTTTTATTATCGGTTCCTTATCATATTCCTCACAGGACGCCTTTAAATTTTTTAGAACAAGGCTTGAAAATGAGTCAATTGGAGGTATTATTTCTCCGTTTTCCGACATTTTGCATTCATGTATTCGTATTATTTTTGCTCTGTTCATATTGCACCTCTTTTGGTTGCCATCTATATAAGTTGAACTTAATTTTACTTATGCTGTGACGAGCAATAAAGGATTAT
>ENA-UOOK01002196-UOOK01002196.1-fermentation-metagenome-genome-assembly--contig:-NODE-2196-length-24450-cov-4.200820_pt1 | contig 24450 bp, 27 predicted proteins | sample MGYA00245777_ERZ724023 | MGnify/ENA primary metagenome ERZ724023 (study PRJEB28704, sample SAMN03018312) | fermentation metagenome | biome: anthropogenic terrestrial biome; feature: soil; material...
AATTTTTATTCGTAATTCTTTCTTTTATTTCATTTTTGTCACCCAACACCTAAAGGGTGGTGGGTGGGCATGGGCGGGTGGAGGAATGAAGGCTCTTTTGGTTTTTCATTGCGTTGATTTTTGTGTCGGGAAAAACCAAATGTGCCTGAATGTGGGTTGATTTCTTCATTTCTTTTTTCTGTCTTTATGCAGCAAAATTGTCTTTTCTTCTTTTTTTTTACACTTGGCGGTAACGACCGAGGCTATGGGCTTGGCGGCCTGCGGGCGAATTTCCTGTCGCAATGGCGACAAAGGAAATGCGGGCGCAAAGACTGCCAGAAGCATATCAGCCGCCCAAAGCGCATAGGCGTGTGTTGGCGGTAGTTTTTCTTTTTCAGTCCGTCACGCCACTCTCCAAAATACTGAATGTTTTTAGTTCGCTGTCAATCTCCGCGACAACTCCATAGGGTATCGTAAATGTCGGACAAGTGTGTCCAAAGTCCATTTCTGTAATAATTGGAAGTTGGTCGTTACCTTGTTCGTCTCTGATAACTTCTAAAAGTATGTTGTTGTATTCGTCAACATATTTGTTGTTTTGCGGTCTGCCAAGTATAAGTCCGCTTATTCTTTCAAACACTCCTTGTGCCGCATAATTTCTTAATACCCGTCTGAAATTTGTTGGTAACATCATTTCCTCGGATGTTTCCAAAAATAAAATTTTGTCTAACCATTCCGATTTATCTAACCAATAGTCAGTCCCTTTTATAAATTCAAGCACTTCAACGCAACCACCAATAAGTTGTCCTTGAACCTTTTTGCCTCCTTGTAAAAAATTCCATCCTTTACTATCGTTGAGTTTTCGTTGAGTGTTTTGAAGTGATTTGTCAAACCAGTCTAAAAATTCAGATGTCCACCCGTTTTTATTAGGAAGAATTTGTCCAACTGGTAAAGAAGAAAAAAGAGTTCGCTTAATACCGTCAATTTGATATTGGTGCATTCTTCCATTTTCTGCAAATCCAACCAATATTGATGTCCCGTAAAAAGAAGTCAGTCCTGCCTTGTAACAAGCAAAATGAGTTACAGTAGTATCTGAAAACCCTAAAAATATTTTGGGATTTTGCCTGATTACATTAATATCGGTGTATGGAAGTGTTCTTATGCTATCCTCTCCACCGACAATTGAAATTATCGCTTTAATTGATTTGTCTGAAAATGCTTCCATCAAATCCTCTGCTCTCGCTTGAGGATTTTTAGAAATATAGTCAGCTGATTTCAGTGCGTTTTTTGTCTCAATAACGTTAAGTCCGAAAACCTCCTGAAGTCGTCTTTTACCGATTTCATATCTGTGCAAAATTTCTCCCGCTCCACCCCACGAAAGTGAAATTGTTGCAACTGTGTCGCCTTGTTTTAATGATTTTGGTTTAATTAATGTCGTCATATGTAGTTATAGTTTCATCACTGTAAAATTACCGCCAACGGTAAATTGTATGAGTAGTGGCAGATTGCGTGGTAATTCCCTGTCAAACCGCTACGCAGTTTGAGCGGGCTACATACCTTGAAATTTACCACATCGCCTGCCATTACTTATACAAAATGTTGTGTGGCGTTTTTATTTATCAACCCATATCTGTATTCATCATAAATCCGGTCATTTTTATATACCGATTTTTCAAATATACATTCTAATTTAAAACCGACTTTTTCTAACACCCTTTGTGAGGCTTTGTTAAAAGCAAATACTCCAGTATAAATCCTTACAAGTCCAAGTTCATTAAATCCGTATTCGGTAATCAATTGAACTGCCTTTGTTGCTATCCCCATCCCCCAATAAGGTTCGCCAATCCAATAGCCAATTTCGGCTGTCAATTTATAAATATCGGTCTGTCTGACCAATCCAATTGTTCCGACAAATTCTCCATTATATTCTATTGCAAACGTATATTGTGGATTTTCACCTTGACAATATTTAATAAAGTCATTTGCATTGTCTTCTGTATAGGGAAATGGCATATAATCTCGCAGATTATCCCAAATTTTTTTGTTATTGCAGAGTTCTGCCAGTTTCTTTTTATCCGTTATTTCTAATTCTCTTAGTTTAATCATCTACTTTCAAATTTTTAATTGCTTTCAAGTTGTCAATCTCTCTGATTAATAAAAAGAAAAACCAAAATATCAGATAAAAATCAAAAACTATTAATGAGAGGTTTGAAAATTTAAAATCATATGCCATACCTATAAGTGCAATACCAAAGAGAACTAATGGTAGGGCAGTCAAAAAAAAGAATAAATATTTTCTGTCTTTTACAAAATGAATAAGATTTAATATTGCTCCGATGAACAAGCTTATATGCATAACTTGAAGAAATATTTCAATCAAAACACTGTTATTGGCGTCCTCAAGATTATCTAATGTTAAAATTCCAACTATAGTTGAAGTTGATAAAACAATTATGACATTTAACAATATTCTTAGTTTATTCATTTATCCAAAATTTGTCGGTTATAACGCATTATTTAAATGACACACAACGGCAGTCCGTCTAAAAACCTCCCAAACTGCGTCAATTTTGCTCAAATTTAAGCCCTTTTAACGATGTTTCCAAATTTATTGAGAATAATTTTAATAAAAAATTAAGTTCTTTATATTTGAGTTTTTGAAGTCGTATTAAGTCGAATATATGGAAAAAGAATAAAACAAGCATCCTTAGATACTTTTTGAGCATTTCGGTGCCGAGAATGTTCATTAATCGGCGTAAATTGTATGCAATAAACATAAACCCAACATCGGAACTTGCCCTATCTTTTCCTTTTTTGGTGAGAATATAACTAAAACCCCATTGTCGCTTTATTGTGCCGTAGGGATGTTCCACAATCGACTGACGTTTTTTGTATAGCTTCTTATTCTTCTCAATGTTAATCTTGTTGGTATCCAGATATTTAGCAAACTCACTACGCTCAAGTACACGCCCATTGGCTTTGGCACTCTTACTACATAAACTTCCTTTGGGGCAATTTTTACATGCAGGCGTTTTGTATTGTTGAACTCGCACATTTGCTCGATATTTTCCCCTATTTTTGGCGTACCAGGTGCCATTGGTGCTCAAAATATTTCCTTCGGGACAAGTATACGTGTTGGCTTGTTCATCATACGAAAAATTAGCAATATTGTATTTGGAATCAGGTGCATTTGAGGCTACATCGGGCACAGCTACCAGTGCTGTAATGTTTAGTTCATGAGCAATTTTCATTTCCGATCCAGTGTGATACCCTTTGTCGTAAAGAGCGGTGAATTCATTTGTATTCAAAATAGACTTTGCCCTGCGGAGCATTTCGCCCATGGCTTTGCTGTCGTTGTTATTGGTTACTTTGTAGTCTATTGGTAAACAATGTTTTGCATCAACAGTGGTTTGTACATTATAAGCCACTTCGGTAATATTGTTTCGTGTAATCATTTGTCTACTTTCGGGGTCTGAAGTGGAAACCTGAGCTTGTCCCGTTTCGTTTATTTGTTGCTCAATGGCTTTATATTCTTGCTTGCGTTGAGTTTGTTTGCAGATTGCTTTCTCAATTTCGGCCTTTTTATCACCATCAGCAGAAGCCAGCATATTGTTGTATTCTTCAATTTTATGGTCGATATAGGCTACGTGTCGGTCTATTTTATCTTGATTGTAATTATTTTTCTTGCTGTTTTGAGCTCTGAGCTTGGTACTGTCGCCGGCTATCAAAGTGCCCCCAATTAAATCAAAGTGTTTTGCTATTTTAACGGTAGCTCTAAACACACTTTTTATGGCTTTTGGATTGTCTCTGCGGAAGTTTGAAATGGTATTATGATCAGGTTGCAAGCCTTTTAAAAGCCAAATTAGTTCAATGTTGCGCTTGCATTCCTTTTCCAAATAACGTGAGGAGCGTATTTTGTTCAAATATCCGTAAATGAAAAGTTTTAATAAATCAGCAGGATGATATGCAGGACGCCCATTGTCGACAAATTCCATGTCGAAACCGAAGTCTTTTAAATTCAAACTATCCACAAATAGGTCGATAAGTCGAACCTCATTCTCATTTTCAATGGTCTCGTCCAAACATCGAGTGTAAATTTCAACTTGCTGTCTGTTTATGCCATATATAAACTTCATAAAAATCAAATTTAATTATAAAGCAAATATAGTGAAAATCAGACTGTTAACCAAGTGCTGGCAATATAAGTTATTAACAATCAGCGTGTTAATAAAAACAGGAGAGGAGGGGTTTTTAGACAGTCTGACGGATGGCGGTATGGTTAGTTGCCGATTTCGAAGCACTTTCCTGTCAAGTTACAACTACTTTTGATACGAGCTGTGCCGCTCGAATACGCACTGCACCGGCAATTAACTATACCGCTTGTTACCGCCTGGTGTTCTGCCTTCCAGTCTTGTAAACCATTGTCATTATTCAGTTTGCGTATCATTGTCATTAAAACTTTTTTCTTTTAAGTCGGCTCGTGTGTCAGCGTTTTTTTATTTTTTTAAAGTGTCGGCAAATTTTTTTAAACAATTTCTCTCGGTGCGTTGGCTTTGCAAGCTCTTTGACAAAGCTTTGGTTTTAGCGTTGGCTTGTGTGGCTTTGGCAATGTGCTTGCAAATGGGTTGGCTAATAAATTATTTCGGCAGTATCGTAAACTTTTTTTATTATTTCTTCATTAATTGGAGTTTGTCCTTTTTTAAAACCAAGGTCTGTAACTCGCAAATATTTATAATCTTCAAAACCTGCCTTATCTAAAATCTGTTTACCACAATCAATAGGACAACCATCCAACATAAGGATGTTTTTTTTCTTAAAATCTTCAATTGATTTTTCGATACCTGCACCAACTACGGCAAGACAATTCATTTTCCGAACTCCGTTATCTCTTAATCTACGAGCTACAATGTCGGTAATCTGACCTAAATCACAAGCGCCGGAACAAGCTAAAACCATATATTCGCTTACCCCGCATAAACATGAATTTTTTTCTTGATTTTCCATTTTTTTTATTTTTAAAGTTTGTACTCAAAACTCAATACTACATGATGTCGAAAGTTTATTGAAACATCGTCAGGTTGCCAGCCCTGATAATTTAATGAAATATTTACGCCTTCTGTGGCATTATAATGTATTCCTGAAATATATGCTTTCCCTGTATTTTGATAATACCAATTATGAATATCGTTATTAATGGTATTTGCTTGTAAATTGTCAAAACGTGCAAATAATTCGACTTGTTTAAATATACTATAAGCTCCAAAAACTGAATATCCAAATAAATCGTGATTGTTGATATTTAGATTATTTTCACGATAATTCAACTCTCCACCAATCCTGAATTTCTGTTTAAACTTATACCCTGCAAAAAATGAATAAAGTTTTTGTTCCGATGGTTTTAACGGATTATCGGATTGAGTATAATCATAATAAACACGAGTCTGCAATCCTTTAAATGGAGTATAATCAAAACCAGAAGCTATCTTAACATCTCCATAAGCATCTTGGTCAAAGCGGAAACCTTCGCCATTTGTTAAAGCTAAATCAAAGCCTAATTTCTCATTGATTTTAAAGTATGCTATTATACCTAAATCCGAACTTGGAATCCCATAATATTTATCTTGAAAAGTTGGGGCTACATAGCGATAGCCCCAAAATTTCTCTTGTGTTATATAGTGGTTTTGTAATACTCCCCCTGCTTGTATTTTTATGTGTTCGTTTGGTTTCCATTCCAGCGATGCAAATTTCAATGTCATTGTATAATAACTTCCTTCTTTCGAGGAGTTTGATGTATTTAAATTAAGTCCTGTTGTATCTGTTACTTCAATTTGACCGACTGTTGTTGGGCGACCTGCATCAATAATTATTTTACCTGAAAATTGCTTGTTGAATTGATATTCATATCCAAAATGGGCACGACCAAACCAAAATCTATATTTTTTTTGTGCAACTTGAGTTGCATTATAATCAAAATTTCCAAATACCTGAATAATTGGTTTGCCTTTATGTGTAACAGTTGTATCGGTTTGAGAAAACCCAACCAAACTACCTGTAAAAAATAATAGTGTTAAAAAAGCTAATTTACTTTTTGTCATTGTTCTAACTTTTAAAATAGACTACCATAAATTAATCCCGAAACGGTTGCCATTACTACAACTAATGAAACATAAACAACTGTTTTTTGTGTTCCTAAAACACCACGAATAACCAACATATTTGGTAATGACAAGGATGGACCTGCCAATAATAACGCCAATGCAGGACCTTTACCCATGCCCGATGCTATTAATCCTTGTAAAATTGGAACTTCGGTAAGGGTTGCAAAATACATAAATGCACCTACAATAGAAGCAAAGAAATTTGAAAATATTGAGTTTCCACCAACTAGCCATTGTATCCATTCATTTGGTATTACACCTGCTATGGTTTGCCCATCATGTGTTGAGCCAAGTAGAAATCCTGCTGTAATTACACCGATAGCAAGTAAGGGTAAAATTTGCTTTGCAAAGCCCCACGATGCAAAAGTCCATTCTCTGTTTTCGGGGTCTTGCTTGTCTTTGAGTGTGATTATTGATAATGAAGCAATTCCTACAAGCATAGGAACTAACGGACTTAATTTTGAATTTTCGATAAACATTGTCGATAAAACGGCTGATGCTACGGTTGCCAAACCTGCTAAAACTACCCACTGCCATTTGATTTTCAATATTTTAATTAAAGAGTATCCAAGTATTAATGAGAAAAAACCTGTAATATACCATTTGTAATTCCAAATATAAAACCATGCACTTGTTGTGTCGTCACTCGCCGGGCTTCCCCAGTTTGCAAAAACCAAAATTAAAACCAATGTAAAAAAATGTAACGAAGTTTGCGACATAGGGCGTTTTTCGGGTGGTAAAACAATATTCATTTGTTCTTCTCTCTTTATTTTTTCTTCTTTACGATAAATAAATGACATTGCTAAACCAATTATTACGCTAAATGATACTGCTCCGATAATTCGTGCAACACCCATTTCAAAACCCAATATTCTGGCTGTCAATATAATTGCTAAAATATTGATTGCCGGACCTGAATATAAAAAAGCAACTGCCGGACCTAAACCTGCACCACGTTTGTGAATACTCGAAAATAACGGTAAAATTGTGCAACTGCAAACGGCTAATATTGTACCCGAAACTGCTGCAACTGTGTAGGCAAGCCACTTTTTTGCATTTGCTCCGAAATACCGCAAAACTGCACCCTGACTAACAAATACCGAAATTACTCCTGCTATAAAAAACGCAGGCAACAAACACAATACAACGTGTTCGCGTGCATACCATTTCACTAAATCGAAGGTTGCATCAATGGCTGTTGTAAATCTTGCACTTTCTATTGGCAAGAAAAATGCAACTCCAAAAATAACCGCAATCCATATCAGGATTTTGATTTCTTTTTTATTGTCTTCCATTTTGATTAAAATTTAAAAAATTATTTATTATTGTTATAAAATCTTCCTTTCTGGGTATATAACCGCGTGATACAACTTTGTTGTTTACAAATAAACTTGGTAATATCCACGTTTCAAATTTTTGCATTTCAGCAATTTCGCTCACAAATTCAATTTCAGCACTTATGCCAATTTCTTCAACTGTTTTTTCAACAAACGAAATTATACGTTTGCATTTTCCACAATGTTTTGAAGGGCATAATATTGAAATTTTTATTTGCATTAACAATTATATTTTAGTATTTCACGAATTACTGAAATGATTATTTAAAAAATAATGCAAAAAGTTTTTATACCCTTTTGCATTATAAAATTATACTTTTGCAAAATATTTTCTTTGAAAATAGAATGCTAAATTTACCAAAGCGAGCATTACAGGAACTTCAACCAGCGGACCAACAACGGCTGCAAGTGCTTCGCCTGAGTGCATTCCGAAAATTGCAACTGCTACGGCAATTGCCAATTCAAAATTGTTACTTGCTGCGGTAAACGATAAAGTTACTGATTGTTCGTAAGTTGCACCAACTTTCTTACTCATAAAGAATGAAACAACAAACATTATCAAAAAATAAATCAGCAAAGGTAAAGCAATCAATAATACATCAAGCGGTATTTTTACAATGTATTCACCTTTCAATGAAAACATTACAATAATTGTAAATAGTAATGCTATCAATGTAATGGGGCTTATTTTTGGAATAAATTTGGTGTGATACCAAGTTTTGTCTTTTACACGAATTAAAATGTAACGTGTTAAAAAACCTGCAATAAACGGAATTCCAAGATAAATAAAGACGCTTTCGGCAATTTGCCAAATAGTAATATTTTCTACTATCGAATTGGTAGGAATACCAAACCAGCCGGGTAAAATTGCAACAAAAAAGTAGGCGTAAGGAGAAAAAAATATTACCTGAAAAATTGAATTAAATGCAACTAAACCTGCTGCATATTGCGTGTCGCCTTTTGCTAAATCGTTCCAAACGATTACCATTGCTATGCAACGTGCCAAGCCAATCATTACAATTCCGTAAAAATAGGGTAAATTGGCGTTGTCTTGTCCAGGAAACAATTTAAAAAACACAACGGCAAGGGCAAACATTAAAACTGGCCCGATAATCCAGTTTTGAACTAACGAAAGTCCCAAAACTTTGAAGTTTTTAAAAACATCGCCAAGTTCTTCGTATTTTACTTTTGCGAGTGGCGGATACATCATTAATATTAAACCAATTGCAATCGGGATATTTGTTGTGCTTTCGGGTGTTGGTTTTAAACTGTCCCAAAATTTTGCAATTTCGGGAAATAACCATCCCGAAAAAATACCGATAAACATTGCAAGAAAAATCCACAATGTCAAATATCTGTCTAAAAATCCAAGTCTCTTTTTTGAAGGCATAATTTCAAATTTTTAAGTTATTATAAAAATTTTGAAATTCTATTTTAATTTCGTCCCTTACCCTGCGAAATTCACTCCAAATATATTCATCTGAGCCGGTTAGGTGCGATGGGTCATCGAAACCAATATGGATGCGATTTTTTACTTTGCCTATAAAAGCAGGACAAACTTCGTTAGCACCGCCGCAAACAGTTATAACATAGTCCCATTCTTCACCTAAATACAAATCAACGGAATCGGATGTGTGATGACTAATATCAATACCGATTTCTTTCATTACCTCAACGGCTTTTTGATTGAGTTTTCCTGAAGCTTCTGTTCCTGCTGAACGAACAAGCAAATTCTTATCGAACGACTGCAAAAAGCCATGTGCCATTTGGCTTCTACAACTGTTTCCTGTACAAAGAATTAATACCTTCATAATTAAAATTTTAAAAGAAAAAAACAAAAATGTAATAAAGCCCTACCAAAATGAAAATTGCAGATACTATCCTACGAAACCACAACTCAAATACTTTCAGCCCATTATACAATTTTCCCACGCCTGATAAAGTAAATGCAATTAAGTAAGCAAAGATGATAACTGGCAAACCTGTGGCTATTGCAAAAATTAAAGGTAATATTAGCCCTGATGTGCTTGATATGGTAATAGGTATTAACATACCAAAATACAATACCCCACTATATGGACAAAAAGCCAATGCAAACAAAATACCCATTAATAATGCACTTATACCACTACCTTGTTTTTCACTATTCTGAAATTTGTCGGTTATGTTACCAAGTCCGGGAAATTTTATTTTTATAAAGTCAAGCATAAAAATACCGATGATTAATAATAATGGACCCAAAAACTTTTCCCCATTACTTTGGAAAAAAGATGCAACATGAAATTTACTTGCTCCGAAAAACAAAATTACTCCGAGTAAAACATAGGTGATTGCCCTTCCTAATGTATAAAGTAGTCCATTAATAAAGACTTTTCGTTTGTTTTCAATATTCTTTCCAATAAATGCGATGGCAGTAATATTTGTTGCTAAAGGGCAAGGGCTTATGGCAGTCATAAGCCCTAAAATGAATGCTGATAATATCGGAAAATTACTCCCGTCTAAAATATTTTGTAAAAACTCCATTGCAATTATTTTATAAAGTAGTTTATGGTATCATTCATTCCTTTTAAAAACACATCAGGTTGTTTGCGAGAATATGAAAAGGCATATTTTGTAAGGTCATTATCTTTTTCTGTTCCGTTTTCAATATCAACTAAATGAAGTGCTGCACCAGTAGCCTGAAATTTTTCTGCCAGATTTTTGTTTTCTGCATCTTCAACATTTAATACAGTAAAATTTATAATGCCTTGTTCAATTTCGTTTTTAAAATTACTTTCCAAAACTTGTTTTATATTAGCTTCAATGCTATTACAAGTTGGGCAACGGTGTGTTGCATGAAAATAATAAATTTGAAGTTTAAGGTTAGGGTTTTGGGTAATTTCATTTTTAACTTGTTCATTGTTCGTTTTTTGTGAACCTTGATTACATGCAACAAAAATTGAAGTTGCAATAAATAAAAAAAGAATTTTTGCTTTCATACATTTGAATTTTAATTATTTGACTTGTTTTTAATATCTTTTCCGAAAAAATCGTGACACATAATTTTTGCTTTCTCAAAGTTTTCACGATTAATACAATATTTAATATATGGAGATTCAATTTCACCCTGAATTAAACCTGCAAATTTCAGTTCTTTTAAATGCTGTGATAATGCCGACCTTCCAACAGGAAGTTCTTCAATGAGATTACCGCTATAGCAACAAGAGTCCATTTCGGAGAGCTTCATTAAAATATAAACCCGCACAGGATGACTCATTGCTTTGGCAAATTTTGCAATCTCTAAAATATCTTGTGAAAATTCTATTTTCTTAGCCATTTATTTGTTTTTCAATAAGTTTCTTTATTTCTTCTTTTGAAGGAACTCTTCCGCTGATAAGAACTTTTTCGTTCACAACCAATCCGGGAGTTCCCATGACACCATAATTCATAATTTGAACAATGTCTTCTACTTTGCTTATTTCAGCATCAAAACTGTTTTCAGTTACTACTTCAGTTGTCAATTTTTCAAGTGTTTTGCACTTTGGACAACCTGTTCCGAGAATTTTAATATTTATTTTCATTGTCTTAAAATTTAAATTTCATTTTATCATTTCGCAAAATTACGAAATAATTTTTATTTCACCAAATAATTTATCAATAATTTTTTTGAGGGTGGGTTAGATTGCACTCTTTGACAAAGCTTTGGTTTCAGCGTTGGCTTGTGGGGCTTTGGCAATGTGTGCAATGTGGGTAGGCAATTGTTTTAAAAAATGTGCGGTAGAAAAAAAATAAAAAATATCGGGTCAGATTGAGTGTCAGCTTTTTGGTTTTGTCTATATTTCTTTTTTCCGTCCTTTCACAATGGTTTACTTTTCAATTTGTCGTTGTCTCTGTCTTTTTACACTTGGCGGTAACGCCCCAAGGCTAGAAATTGTGGCGGATTTTCCCCCGTTTCCAGTCTGCGAACTGTAAAAGTAACCAATATTTTTGAACTAACCAATTTATTTTCCCCCGCCATTATTTTTAGCCTTTGTTACCGTTTCGGTGGTTTTTTCCCCACAATGCAGAATTTCCCAATTTTGAGTGCGCTCAACGTTTCCCAAACATGTTGCGAGTTGGTCAGAGATGGCAGTTGGTTGGCGATGATGTGTTCTTTTTTGCCATATTCTTATTTGTTTCAAAAATCCAATTCATAACCGTAGACATTTCTATTAAATTTCTATTTTATCAATTTCTTTCATTAGCCTATCGGTCTCTGCGAGAGCTACAATTATTTTCTGATAGTGCAAAATATCCTCAAATTCCAGTTTGCGGGCTTTGCGGTCTTTTAGCCATTTTTGAGCTGGTTGGTATCCGCCAATATAGAAATTCCAAGCTACTTCGGGAACATTATTAAAATACTGCGTGTCATTGATGAAAACTTTTCCGTCTTGATAAGTTGGTCTAATTACCACATTATCCCCATCAATTGGGTATTGTGTAATATATCGCTCAACCGTAGGGCTTTCTAATAAATGAATCTGCCGTATTTCACCACCCAATTTTACCAATTGCCAAAAGATTGCTGCATCTTTTGGATAAGGCACTCTCGGAAAATTAATTTTTAAAAATTCCTTGTATTTTTCTCTGTATGTTGGCGAATGCAGAACCGCATAAATATAATCCAAAATATCTATTGGGGCAAAGCTTCGACTAAGCTCAGCTTCCGTACCATGAGCGTTGTCGAAGGGTTCGTTGGTAAAAGTTAAACCCAAATTTTCTGCTATTTGATTTACAATTTCTAAGTTTAGGTTTGGCGTTCTTGCTAATTTTTGGTCGATGCTTTGTTGGATATTGGCTTCGGGGTAAATGTAGAGAGGAAAGAAATTTGTAATTTCACTAGTTTTATTAGATACAAAAGAACTTTCAATTATCTTGTTTGAAATCAATACGTGCTGATATGTGTCTCCTGACTTAAATTGTCTACACAATGAAATTCCAATATTCTCACCTTTAAGAAAGTGTTGCATTATTTTTTCACGACTTCTTTCTATTAAATTTGTGTCGTAATAAACTAATCTATTATCAAAAGGACGGTAACTTACTTTTTTTACAAAATTGTTTTCTGCTATAATGTTATAAAATTTAGATACATTTTTTAATAAATCGTCTTTTTTCTCATTAATTAAAATTCCATCACGAGCCGTTACAATCCCAACATTATATAATGTGAATATTTCATTTACATTAAATCCTTCGTCATATTCCCCTTTTAAATCAAAATCCTTGTTTACAAAAAAGTAATTTGGTGCTTCATTTGGTAATTCTTTAAAATCAATGGAACGAACGGAATTTTCATAAAGAAAATCATATTTGAATTCTCGCTTTCCAAATAAATCATAATGAAATACTTTGCCTAATTCGTTTGCTTTCTTTTTTCCTGTCTTAATAAATAGATTAATTGAAACACCTTGCATAATATCTAATACATTTACATCGGCAGAACCGTCCGGACACTTTTCCTTCTTTTTACTATTTCCGTGTAGATCTATAGTGTAAATTTTGTCAAACGTTTTGAGTAAGTTCCAACGCATTCCACGAAAAGTAGGATTATCCAAATATCCGTGCGGATTAATAAATGCTAACACACCGCTTCCGTTTTTCTCAATAAAATGCTGACCGTAACGGATAAACTTAACATAGTCATCATTAATCCATTTTGGGTTTCTTTCGTTCAATTTTACTTTACCACCCGGTTCTTTTTTGTAATCTTCCATAAGGTTCATTATCCATTCACCTTTATTAGCACTTTCTCCGCTGTATGGTGGATTCCCAATTACACACATTACCGGCGTGTCTCGCTTAATATGATTGGCTTCATTAGCTTCGGTGCTTAGCCAATTGGCAAATAAGGTTCCTGTGTCTTGGTGATATTCTTCTAAACTATTAGTAAGATAAACTCTTAATCGCTGGACTTTGGTTGGCTTGTAGCCTGTTTCGATAAACAACAAATCAAGTATCAAATGTGCCATTGCATAACTTGCCATAAGCAACTCAAAACCATTTAGTCGGGGCAAGAGATGTGTTTCTACATAATTGCTCCAAATGCCTTGTTGCCCTTCAAACTTTTGGTAAACTTGTTTGATTACTTCGGCAAGAAATGTACCTGTTCCTGTAGCTGGGTCGAGTATTTGCACTTTGTGTACTTCTTGCTCAATCTTTTTGCCCTGTACATCAACTATTATTTTGGTTTTGCTTGTATCAGCAAGTCCTTGAGGTAAATCAAATTCAGTTTTTAAAATATCGTCAACAGCTCTGACGATAAAATTTACAACCGGTGCAGGAGTGTACCAAACTCCCCTTGCTTTCCGCAATTTGGGGTCATACTCGCTCAGGAAGTCTTCATAGAAATGAATTATAGGGTCTTCTGTCTTCGTGGCTTTCCCATAGTTTTTGAGCATTTCTTCTACGTTGCAAGCAAGGAAAATATTTATCAAATCATCAACAATCCATTTTATGCGGTCATCAACGTCCAAACCTGCAATATATCCAAATAGTTTTTTGAGGAATGGGTTTGATTTTGGTATCAGTTCGTATGCCTCTTGTCTGCTAAATGTCGGCAAAGTAGGGTCGTGATAACGAGCTGCAAACATTCCGTAAGCAATAGTTTGAGCATACACATCGGCAAATCCTTTGGGTGTAATATCATGTATGAGAATATGCTTAAAAGCCTGCATTTGGTCTTTCAGCGTACTATCTTCGCTGTTGTTTTCATCGCTTGTAAGTGCTTTTTCAATAATCTCAGAAAGCAGTCGTGCTTTGCCTGCCATCATTTCTGCAAGTTTTTTACTGCTTTTAATTGTCTGCCCAATGTGAGTACAAAAATCATTAATCAGGTTTTCAAATTGTCCGAAATTTTCGGTCAATGGTTTTATTCCTTTTTCTGTAAGCTCTCCAATTGCAATTTTACGTACAAACTGTCCTTCGCGATATAAATGAAAATCGAGATAGTCGGTAAATATCAAATTATTCAAAGATGCTTTATATCGGTCGAATTGTTCTTTGTTTCCGGTCTTTTTTGCACCTTCAAGGTCTTTATCGCCAATGTCTTTTGCTTCGATAAATCCAAGCGGAATATCCTTTTTAGTCAAGATATAGTCAGGCGCTCCGCAACTCTGCCGTTTGGGTTCGTTAGTTGCTCTGATTTCCGGCACTAGACTTTCAATCAATTGTTGCAAGTCGCCTCGAAAGGTGTGTTCGGTTGCATTGCCTAATATGTAACGTTTGTTTATGCTTTCTATGTATTGCTCTATTGTCATTTTTTTTTGCTATTTCAAATAATTACAAATGTATCAAATTAATTCTGATTTATAATTATTTTTATTTTGCTATTATTTATTTTTTAGTTTTTCAAGAGTTTTTGAAGCTTTTAATCCACTTTGTTTTACACTTTTTTCATTTGTTAATATTTCATTAAAAAATATTTGCAATCTGTTGCATTTCTTAGCGATGTTGATCAATTAAAATATTGTTTCCATCTGGGTCTGTCAAGGTGATGTATTCTGGTCCGGAAGTGGTTTCGTCAGCTTCTCGGCTTAGAGTAATACCTGATTTTTTCAATTGCTTTTGAATTTCTCTTACATCATCAAAGCTCTCCAAATTTTGGGCATTAGCATCCCAACCGGGATTGAAAGTAATAATATTATCTTCAAACATTCCTTGAAATAGCCCAATGATTGCGTTTTCATTTTTTAAAATCACCCAGTTTTGGTCAATATTTCCTCCATTGTGTATAAACCCCAATTTTTCGTAAAATGCCACTGATTTGTGAATGTCTTTTACAGCAAGACTAATAGAAAATGCTCCTAATTTCATATTCGTTGATTTTTCTGTTTTGTTTTTCTCATTGTCAGTCTTTGGCTTTTTTGCAAGAGTTGTTGAGAGTATATATCCTATTGCAAACGCTATCAGAAATACGGCAATGATTGTTATATTGTTTTTTTTCATTTTTCTTGTTATTTTATTTGTTGAAACTCATTACACATGCACTTAATTCTTTTGAAATGGAACACAACATCGGGGCGCGTAGTTTATACCCTGCATATTTACCTTCGCCAAAAGGCATATAGATTGTGTCTCTGTTTACTCCGTCTTTTCTTCCTTTTTTATACACCATAATAGTTCTATTTTCAGAGGGCAAATCCGATTGTTCTACCAGATTTACGAAATCGCTGACATCTTCCAATTTGTCTATATAATAAATGATAACTTCCGCTTTTTCATCTACTAAATTAATGTCTAAATCAATTTCTTTAGGGAAATTAATAGCCTTAATTCGTGAAAATTTATCTAATTTGAGTTTAGCAAGTTCCATGATTGTTTATTCCTTATTTAGCTTATTTTCCAATTTAGTTTTCAATTCAGAAAGTAGTTCATTCCAGCCAACTTCATAACTTTCTACGGTAAATTCTTTGCCTGCATCAGCAAAGCTCTCAATTCCTTCGTGTTTTAAAGTAACGAGGGTTTGATTTTCGTATTCGTTTAGTTCCCAAGTTAGCAAGCTACTGCCACTACTATGATTAGGATGTGTCCAAGTATGAGCTAATTTCTTTTGCGGTATAATTTCTTTTATTTCGCATAGATGCAAAAATATTTTTTGCTCGCCAGGCTCGTAGAAATGGAATTCTGCACCAATTTTTAATTCGAAATCCTGAATATCAAAATACCATTCTTTCATTTGTTCTTTATTGGTAATTGCCTCCCAAATTTCTGAGGCTGGTTGTTTAATTGTTATGCTTAAATTTATCATATTAGTTATTTAAGTTTAGTTTATGGTCGCTCATTGGGTGGCGACTATTTTACAAATATACTAAAAATAAATAATAACTTCTAACTAAAAAAACATAAAATATTGTTATAAATATCTTAACCTATTGATAATTAGATATTATTATAAAGTGAATTAAAAACTAAATTTTTCCACTTTTATTTAATCTTACTTTAGTTATTTATTAGTTCAAATAATTTTAAAACTGTTTTCCAATTTCTAGTAGTTGCACCAACTTTAAGTTGTTTTTCAAAAAAATTATTGGTCAATTTTGATTCGTGATATTTTCCTGTACAAAATATAAAAACGTCTTTATCTATAATTTTAAAATTATCCGGATCACAGTTGAAATTAAGTATTTTATCAAAGTTTACTTTATTTGGTTTTTCTTTCAAAAAAGTTAAATGTAGTTGATTAATGTCTGCATCCTTGCCAAAAAAAGGATTATTCTTGATAGAATGTTCAAGCTCTTTTTGCATTCGCACAATTACTGGAACATCAAATCCATATTTTTCGCTAATTGCTTTTTCTAGCTCATTTTCCAATTCAGAATTTGATTTTTCAGATTCAAAAATAAGATTTCCACTTTGAATATAAGTTGTTACTTTTTTTAGTCCCAATTTTTCACAAATTGATTTTAGGTCAGCCATTAGGATTTTTCTTTTTCCTCCTACATTTATTCCTCTTAAAATTGCTATTTTTCTATTCATTTTGAAATTTATATTTAAAACAATTAATTAATGAGTTAAGTATTTGGTAGTAATGGATTTAAAGTTTTTTTTAATTCACAAGTACGAAATTAAGTCTGAACTAGACTCCTTGCTGAAAGTAGTTCACTCGCTGTGAGTTATATGCTTTATTATAGTTTATATTTTCTCAGATCTCTAATAATTCTTCTTTTCTAAACACTACCATTCGTTTTATGAGATCTTTAGGTAGCGGTTCATTAAATTGAAACTTTACAGTTCCCTTGCCTAACTCGAAATTTTTCAACTCATCAGCAAAATATTCTATAACTGATTGATAAGGATAGAAGCTAACATATTTCGTATAAGCTGCAATCATTATTTGTTGCTCGGGTTTTTTCCCTGGTACAAGAGTAAAAGAAGGAATTTTATTGTTTGGTATTTCGACTGTTTCAGGTACAGCATCTTTAATTAAACTTCTTAATTCTCGCAATATTACTTGTGCTTCTTTTGATTGGTTGTTGATATAATCGTCAACGGTCTTGAAGCTAGGCATTGCTCCTGTTTTTCCCATTTCTTTTTTACTTTTAAATTATCAAAAATGTCTATTTCTTTAATACATATTGTCTGTTTTTAATCGTATTTATTTTATATTTAAAATTTGAGTGTAGTAATAAAATAATTGGTAAAAATTTAAATCTTTTAATTTATACACATTTTTTTATCACATTGCTAATAAGATCATTATTTAAATAAATTTACATCATTCACAATAACAATAAATATAAAAATAAATTAAATATGCTCTAACCAATAAATAATAAAAAATTTCTTAGCGGTGTTGGTCAATTAAAATATTGTTACCATCAGGGTCTGTCAATGTAATGTATTCTGGTCCGGAAGTGGTTTCATCAGCTTCTCGGCTTAGAGAAATACCTGATTTTTTCAAGTGCTTTTGAATTTCTATTTTTGATTTATTATTGTCGTAATCTAGCTATTATGTAAAAAATTTTATTGATAAAAAATCAAGTAAATAAAATTTAATTATATTATTTCACCTTTTAAAGTAGTAGATGTTGCCGAAATTATCTTTACTCGGTATTCATCTCCTGCTTTAATATTTTGAAGTTTTTGATTTAATTCACTGTTCTTTGATTTTATTGGGAAAATAACTGGCTTATTAGTTTTGGTACGACCTTTCCATTCATTTTTATTTCTTCTACTCACATTTTCTACTAGAATATTATGTATTTTCCCTATCTCATCTTTATTCTTTTTAGTTGCAATTTCTTGCTGTTGAGCAATGATTTCATTTAATCTTCTAATTTTTTCTTTTTCATCTATTTTTTCAACTAATTTAAATGCTTTTGTTCCACTTCTAGGAGAATATTTAAACATAAAAGCAGAATCATACTGCACAATTTTCATTAAATCAAGAGTTGCTTGATGATCTTCTATAGTTTCGCCGACATAGCCAGAGATAATATCAGTAGTAAGGGCAATATCAGGAATAATACTTCTTATCATTTCTACTTTTTTAAGATATTCCTCTGCTGTATATTTTCTATTCATAGCTTCGAGAATTCTAGTTGAACCCGATTGAACAGGTAGATGCAAATGATTACAAATATTATCATATTTTGCCATAATATGAATTAATTCTTTATTTGTATCTTTAGGATGTGAAGTTGTGAATCTAAAAAGTATATTGGGATATGATTTTGCACATAATTCAAGTAAAATTGGGAAATTGAAATTACTTTCAGCATCTAAATAGCTATTTACATTTTGCCCAAGCAAAGTAATTTCCTTATATCCTTCATTATTCATTCGTTCAATTTCATTGATAATTGATTTTCTGCTTCTTGACCTTTCTCTACCTCGAGTATAAGGAACGACGCAATAAGAACAAAAATTATTACAACCACGAGTAATTGATAGGAATCCAGATATTCCATTATCTGCTCTAATCGGCACAATATCATCATAAGTCTCTGTTCTGCTTAATTTAACTGCAATACCGGCATTTCCATTCTGAGCATCATCAATTAATTTTGGTAAATTTCTATATTCGTCAGGACCAGCAACGATTTTGACAATACTATTTTTTTCTATAATAGCACCTCTCAACCTCTCAGCCATACAACCGATTATACCAATTATAATTTTAGGATTTTTTTTAACTAATGGTTTTAAGTGAACAAGTCTCTCTCTAATTTTTCTTTCTGCATTATCTCGCACTGAGCAAGTATTTAAAAAGATTACATCAGCTTCATCTTCAATATTAACTAATTTATGGTTGCTCTCGAATAAAATTGATGAAATAATTTCAGAATCATTCAAATTCATTTGGCAACCATAAGTTTCTATATATATATTCATTTATTTTATCTTAAATTAGATTATTTTTTAGTAAATTTAGATTACAAAATTATGAAATTTTAATGTATTCTGCGAAGTTACTAGAAAAGAAAAAATATTGAAATTTATATAAAATGAAAAATAATATTATTTCGTTTTATGGTTTAATTCTTTAGTTTCATTTTAAATATTTTTTTATGAATTCATATATTAAATTAATATCAGCTATTTTGATTTTGATATTTTCTATATCATTTTATTCTTGTTCTTCTTCAATTAAAAATGAAAGGAAAGCAGCTCCTAAATTTGACAACACAGAACAAGGTAATTTAAGGAAAATATTATATTATTCATCGCTCGCTGGTAGCGCTCATAATACTCAACCTTGGAAAGTAATTGCATATAATAATGATTCTATTCAAATATTTTTAAATGAAAAAAATCTTACAAATAATTCAATAAATTCTCACAGATACTCTTTTATTTCATTAGGGGCATTTGTCGAAAATTTTGAAGTAGCAGCTTCTAATTTAGGATATGAAGCTAAGATTACTATTCAACCAAATAGTAATGGCATTTCCACTCCAGCTGTAATTATTAAATTATCACCTAATAAAGATTTATCTAAAACTCTCACTCTCGCTGATATTGCACAAAGAAGAACACTTAGAACGCAATTCAAAACTGACGAAATTGAATATGACCACGTTCAAGAATTAGTTGGTATTGATAGAGGACATATTCATTATTTTGATAGACTCACTCGCTCTTGGCAATACATTTCTGAGCGTACGCAAATCGTTGCAAATAATGCTAATAAAGGTAAAATTGATAATAAAGTATATAATTTAATTGAAAATTCTAGAGGTTGGATATCTATAATGTTTCCTGAAGATAATGTAATGAATTGGATTAATACCGGCAGATTATACGAAAGAATGAATTTAAAGGCAAAAAAATTAAATATTGGTTTCCATCCAATGAATATACTATTATCTGATGAAGATTCTGCAAATAATCTAAAAACCTATTTGAAAAGAAATGAATATACATTCCTTTTGATAAGAGTAGGATATGTAGATCATACTCCACCACCGGTTACTTCTAGAAATAATATTGATGATTTTACAACTTTTAAATAAAATTATCTTTTATATTTCAAAAAATTTTTTATTTCTCATGGATTAGTCGAAACTTGCTACTTGTATCAAAAATGCCGATTAATGAAATATAAAAATCATTGACTAATAAAATTAAAAAAGGTATATCAATGTTTTATGATATACCTTCTTTTTATAAGATGTATTGATTAGCTCTATTATCTAAAGAAAGATAGTAATACACCAGCTGCTATTGCAGAACCGATTACTCCTGCTACATTTGGTCCCATAGCGTGCATCAATAAATAATTATTTTTATTATACAATTGGCCTACATTATGCGATACTCTTGCCGCCATTGGTACAGCAGAAACACCAGCTGAACCTATTAATGGATTAACCTTGCCGCCTGTAAGTTTATACATAATTTTACCAAGTAGTAGACCACCAAAAGTAGAAAGACTAAATGCAAATACTCCAAGCACAATGATTTTTAAAGTTGCAACACTTAGAAATGATTCTGCTGTCATAGTCATTCCTACAGATGTACCTAGGAAAAAAGTAACAATGTTCATTAATTCATTTTGAGCCATATTAGATAATCTTTCCACTACACCAGATTCTCGCATTAAATTACCAGCCATTAGCATTGTTAATAATGGAGCTGCAGGTGGTACTAATAATGAACCAATTAAAGCTACAAGCATTGGAAATATAAGCTTAATAGTTTTAGACACTGGTTTAGGAGGTGCCATTATAACTCGTCTTTCCTTATCAGTAGTCATTAACTTCATTATTGGTGGTTGAATAAGTGGAACGAGTGCCATATAAGAATAAGCAGCTACTGCAATTGGACCTAATAAATGAGGTGCTAATTTAAGAGTAAGAAATATTGCAGTAGGACCATCAGCACCACCAATTATCCCTATCGATGCTGCTTCTTGTGGTGTAAAACCTAATGCAAGTGCTATAAAAAGAGCAGAAAACACTCCGAATTGGGCACCTGCACCCAATAAAAATGTCTTAGGATTGGAAAGTAATGGACCAAAATCGGTCATTGTCCCAATCCCAAGAAATATCAATGGTGGGAAAATTTCTAAATGAATTCCCATAGAAATATAATGGTACAAACCACCTATCACATCACCTACAGGTGCATTAGTCAATCCTGCCAATGGGATATTTGCAAAAAAAGCACCTAAACCAATTGGGAGAAGCAAAAGCGGTTCAAATTCTTTTTTTATGGCTAAATACATCAATACAGATGCAATTACCAACATCAAAATTTGCCCCCAAGTGAAATATAAAAACCCAGTGGAAGCAAAAAATCTTTGAAACGCTTCAATCATATTATATTCCTATTCATTTTTATAAACAAAATTTAATTACTTTTATGTATTCTTCAAAAGTAGTATTTTTTAAATAAAATACAATTATTTATAAGTTAATAATAATTGTCCTGATTCGACTCTATCGCCTAAGCTAACATCAATTGAAGTAATTTCCCCATCGATTGGTGAAGAAATATTAGTCTTCATTTTCATAGCTTCTAAGATTATCAAGACTTCATCAGTTTTTACAGCTTGACCCACTTTAGCTGGGATTTCTAGAACAACTCCATTAATTGGAGCAGTTAAATTATTACCATCAGAAGCTACTTTTTTCTTAGGTGCAGCTTTCTTTTGTTGAGGCACAGTTGCATCAATTTGAGGTTGTCCCATTTGAGGAGGAGCCATCATTCCAACTGGAGGAGCTTGATTATAGTATGAAGGTAAGATTTGAGATTCATCATCTTGTAGCACTTCAACTTCTACTTCGTATTCTTTTCCATCTACTGAAATTCTTAATTTTTTCATTTTAATTAATTTCCTTTTAATACAGGGTTAAATGTTTTCAAATTATCTAGTCTACCAATTAAAGTCCAACCGGACTTTTTAGCTTCATTTGGATTACTTAAGAAGCTAATTTTATTTACTTTTACTTTATATCCTAGAGCTGCAGCTGCTGCTGCTGTAATTATCATTAATAGCTCTTCTTCTTCTTTTTTCATAGAATAATTCCTTATATATTCTTATTTTTAATATTTCTTAGAGTCACTGTATAAAAATGTATGATATTGATTTAATATTTAAATATTACTTTTAGTTTGATGCGAACTTGACAAAATCTGTCTACCAATACTTGACCAATTTGAGGTTGTAGAATTTGTAGTAGAAAATCTTTTTAATACAACTTTTTTACCAAACGTAGTATATGCTGCTGCAGTAAGTACTGCAATAATTTCAGATGGAATATTTTCGCTACCTATGTCTGAAGTTGCATCGGCTTCGGTCGTACTAATTGTCTTATTAATTGTTTTGTTGTCATCTACTTTATTTTTCATGTTTTGAATTTTAATATCAATTTTTTTCATAAAGTAAATTAATACAGCAAATAATGTAAGTGCAGCAAATACTGCAGTCATACCCACAAACAACATCTCAAAACCAATTATCAAATTATCATTCATTTCGTTTTTTCTTAAAAAAAATCAAACTTTTTTTAATTATTTATTTAATAAAAATATTTGCAAAGTCTATTAATTAGTTTTATACTGATAATAGACTTTGCATAATAATATTCTACATTGGCACTAAACCGTGCTTTTTCTGTGGTCTTAATTCACGTTTGCTCTTAGAAGTTTCTAATGCAATTGATAAATAAAGTCTAGTTTGCATTGGTTCAATTACCGAATCAATCATTCCTACGCTTGCTGCTACATAAGGATTTAATAAATCATCTTTATATTTTTGAATTAATTCATTACGTTTAGCAGATGGATCTGCTGCGTTTTTAATTTCTTCTTTATTTAATACAGCAACAGCACCTTCTGGACCCATAACTGCAATTTCTGCTGTAGGCCAAGCAGCTACTCTATCAGCACCCATTGATTTTGCACACATTGCTAAATAAGCACCACCATAAGCTTTACGCACAACCATTGTTAATTTTGGAACAGTAGTAGCAGCATAAGCAAATAACATTTTTGCACCGTGACGAATAATTCCGCCATGCTCTTGGTCGATACCAGGCATAAATCCAGGTACATCAACAAAAGTAATTAATGGAATATTGAATGCATTACAGAATCTAATAAATCTTGCACCTTTATCAGAGGCATTAATATCTAATATACCACCCATATGTGCTGGTTGATTAGCAACTACACCAACTGTTCTGCCATTTAAGCGAGCAAATGCAACGATAATTGATTTTGCCCAATGCTGATGAACTTCGAAAATTGATCCCGGATCAAATACTTTGTTTAAAATATCAAGCATATTATAGCTTTCGCGAGCATCATCTGGCATAAAACTATTTAGCGATTCGTCGTTAGCTATTTCTAATTCTGAAGATCCATAATTTGGCGGTTCTTCAGTATTATTAGAAGGTAAGTAACTTAATAATGTTTTAGTAATTTGAATTGCATGTGCATCATCTTTAGCAACAAAATGGACGTTACCACTTATTCCTGCTTGAGCCATAGCTCCACCGAGTTCTTCTGCAGAAATATCTTCGCCTGTAGCTTGTTTTATCACATCAGGACCAGCGATAAACATTTTGCCGGTATTTTGCACTTGAATAATGAAATCCATTAAGCCTGGTGAGTAAGCAGCTCCGCCGGCACATGGACCAGCTACAATTGCTATTTGAGGTACAACGCCTGAAAGTAAAGTATTTTGATAAAAAATATCACCGTATCCTCTTAAAGAGTTTATACCTTCTTGAATTCTTGCTCCACCAGAGTCATTAATAGTAATTAATGGTGCTCCGTCGCGTAAAGCTTTGCGAGCCATTTCGCAAATTTTCCAAGCATGCATATATCCTACTGAACCACCGGAGATAGTAAAATCTTGAGATGCAGCATATACTAATCTACCATTTACAGCTCCTAATGCAGTAGCTACGCCATCTCCGAACATAGGTTTACCTTTTGAATGGTCGCCAAATTGTGAAGGGATTTGCCGGAACGAAGCATTTCCTGGATATACACATCAGGATTAAACA
>ENA-UOOK01002197-UOOK01002197.1-fermentation-metagenome-genome-assembly--contig:-NODE-2197-length-24418-cov-3.059763_pt1 | contig 24418 bp, 18 predicted proteins | sample MGYA00245777_ERZ724023 | MGnify/ENA primary metagenome ERZ724023 (study PRJEB28704, sample SAMN03018312) | fermentation metagenome | biome: anthropogenic terrestrial biome; feature: soil; material...
CATATGCGGAATATGATTTGACTAAAAATATAACCGTATCACTCGGTACATTGCCACAGAAAAAGCAGGATTCAGTACGTAAAAGAGTTATGTCTGCAGCTTTTGCAAGGCTTCAGACTTCCTGCAAACGCTTGCTGACTGTTGTTGATAAGCACGAGTTTGCTGCCAACAAGGACATAGAAAAATTCGCAAGACAGATAGACCGGCTTGCGGACAAATTTGATTTCCAGAAATAAAAACAGACGGCCGCCCCGAAAAAAGGCGGCTTTTTTTATTAAATTGTAAGAATCTGCAATCCCTGAAGGACTAAGTTTTCGTAAACGGTGAGGCATTCATAATAATCAACGTGCTTTTCACATTGAAGTATGCTTCTGTTTCGATGATCAATACGGCGGTTTACAGACAACAGCGCTTTGTCATATGCGATGCTTGAAAAAGAAAGGGTGCAGCGTGTATTCATACCGCAGGTTATTACTCCATTACACTTTATCTTTCCGCCAAGCTCCAGACTCTGTGGACATATGACATATTCACAGGAAACCTCACCATCGATTTCCCCGCCTGCTTCACTCATTACGATAATATCGTAAATTTTCAAAAGTGCGTCGGTATGGTAATCAAAAAGCTGATTCGCAAAATCCAAAAAAGACCGTTGAAAGCCCGAGAGAAGGATATTATGTGTGTTGTTTTCCGTATTCATCAGTTTCACTTCCGATCTCGTACAAAAAGCTGTCAAGTTCAATGCAGGTAAGAGATGCCGCAATTGCCTCGCTCACCGCGCCGGCAAGCAAATAAGCGGTATCACCGTCAATAATCCCGATATCGATAATGCTACCCTGCTTTATTGTACCCGTACTGCCCTTTGTTAATACTGCTTCAAACGAAATACAATATTGCCCGTATGCGTTTAAAACCTGTGTGACCGTTCCGTCAGATGGTCCCGAAACACGTACATATTTTGGATATTTTCCGCTTTGACTGAAGAATTCATCATTACGGTCCGCAACATATGACATGATATAATTACGGGATTTTCCTGATAGATTTTTATTTATGAGAAGTCCTAATGTTCCGGCTTTTTCAATTTTTTTTGCAAGCTCCTCATTATCCTCAATCCAGCCCGACTCGGCAAAAAAGGTAACGTTTGCTCCGAGTCCCTCGCACACCGAAAGCAGCATTTTTATATCCTCATCCTTCTCGTCGCCGGTAAGCGTAGCAGTTACAGAGTAAATCTTTTCATCGGTTAAAATCGCTTTTATCGGAAAGAATGCTTCGGCTGTGTCCTGCTCATTGTTTTTATTCTTAACAAACGCAGCGGCACTGGCTAAAAGCAGGAATATCATAATTAATAATACAAGCAGTTTTGTCCGCTGCCTTCTGTCATTCACAAAAAGTACGAATCTCATACCCCATTCCCTCTTGCATCAAAATAATGTACTTGATAATTATATTGAAAAAAGGAAAGAATTATACTTAATTCGTCGAATAATATTCCTCGGCTTTATACTGATTTCAATATGTTTTTTCATTCCATTCTTTATGAAAAGCATATATTCTGTCGAATTCCTCTTCGTCGATAAAATATGCAGAAATGTCATCGTTATTGCACAGAGTACCGCTGTAGTCACAAGTAAACAACTTTACGGCGTACTCTTTTTTATCGTTATAATAATACCATATTTCATAACCTTTGTTAATGTTGTCGCTTTTTAAATAGTATTGTGCTTTTGATTGGCTGAATCCGGAATAAACATTCATAGAATATAACATTGTTCCGTCTGAGTTGAACCTGAAAACCGACTCATAATTGGGCATTTCGGAGGCATTTCCGCATTTTATGAATACAGTTTCCGAAAAATTCGAATCATCATGTGCGGGAGAAGCGGAACTTTCATCTGTAATGCTGACTTCCGGCTCGGATTCAGCAAAAGAGGATGTGCTTTCCGACGATTCATTTCCAACGATATCATCGCAGGAACATAACAGTCCGGTAATTACACAAAACATAAAAATTATTGACAATAACCTTCTTATTAACTCTCTCGACACAAAAACTACTCCCAATCCAAATATGAATACATGATGCGTTTTGTTTATTTTCTATATGAAAAAAACATAACCTCTTATGCTTATTCTATCACAACACAAAGTAAAAGTGTATACAATATAAAAGGATTTTTCTACACTTTTTTTGTATAATAAGACAATATGTTGTATGTTGAAACAACAGGCGTAGTTATTCGCCATAAAAAAGATTTTAATATAGCATGTTAAAAAAATGACCTCTTAAAAATAGTATAACATAGACAGATTATTATTTGTTAATAAATAAAAAACTAAAAATTAAAGTTTTTATTCATAACAAAAAGCCGTGACCAATTTTGGCTGCACGGCTTTTTGTTGTTATTTTATAATATTATTATTTATCTGATTTTTTAGTCTGAATAATTCTCTATTGTCGTTGTTATTTCAGATTCGATAGTGGGCCTGATAGATTCGAGTTCTGAAACGATATCCGCGCTACCTGCCGATGTTAAATTGTAGAATATTGACTTGACTCCGCCAAAGTTATAGACCTCGCCGACATCGTAAACGATATTGTCAAATATTATCTCAAGCATTTCAAGGCTTTCGTCGTCGCGAACGTCTTTGGCCTGAAGATTTACCTCCATATATGCCTTTGTTATCGTATTCTTTGCCTCAGCGGAACATACCTCGACCATATAAGCTGAAAAATCCGGGTCGGGAGCTGACAGCGGAACTGCGATACCGGCAACCTCACCGCTTCCACAATAGGAATAATAATCCTCCTGGTCCTCGTTCCAGAGCGGAGTCGGCAGAATTCCGAATTCGATTAAGGATTGCTGTCTTGCCTTGGTGGTTGCTGAGAATCCCGAAGATCTGAAAAGAGCTCTGCCCTCGAGGAAAGTTGCAAACGAGGTAACCCATATCGGATCTTCGAATTTCTGAGCATAAACCAGCCAGTCTGCGTCACGCATCGTTTCAAGTATTTTTTGTGCGATGTTTATCGATTCCTCAGTACCGATAGAAAGATACGGCAGGTCGTCGGCATCCTTGCTGCAAAGCTTTTGTCCGGCAGAACCGAAAAAGTTCAAGCCGTCGGCATATGAGGACAGCATTCCGTATCTGTTTTCTTTGGAAATCGAGCCGTCCGTCGTATTTATCATTGTAGCCTGCTTAGCCATTTGCACCATCTTGTCAAAGGTCCATTCATGATTGTTGACAAGCTCATACGGGTTGTCAAGATTAAGGTCCGTAATCATCTGCTTGTTGAATAAAACAGAGGGAGTGCAAACCTTGTTTAAAATTGTAATGTCACCTGTGGTAAAGAAAAGTTTGTTCTGAATGGAGAAAGCGTCATTTGCATTTTTGTCATACCACGGAGCTTCAAGAGTGATATATTCAAGATCATTAAGGTCATAAAGATAACCGTCCTGAGCAAATCTCGCAAGACTTGCAAGTGTAGGCATAATCGCATCATATGCACCTGTCATCGCAAGAGCTTCGTTTGCGAAATCCTGGTTAATTGTATCACTTTTAATTGGATTAATAACTACATTATAAGTTTCCTGAACATAGTTGTTCCTGTCTAATACTGCCTTGTTGAGATTATCTCCGTATAAGACGCTGTTGGTAGTGAAATCCTCTGATTGATAGGTAGCGGCAGCCTCACCTCTGACAAGAATGTTGAAGGTTCTTTCCTCCCAATCCTTGTACTCGATTCTCGGGGTATACCTACCCTGTTCGTTGATGAATTCATCAACTTTTTTACTCTCTTCCTTTGAAACCGTGTCTGTCGACTTGTTGTCGACTACTCCGGTGTCACAGCTAAAGAGCATAGTGGAAAAAATTGCGATTAATAATAAAAAGCAAAACAACTTTTTCATTTTTTTAAAAACCCCTTTAATAATAAATTTTCATACTTATTACACACCGGAATAAGCGGAAAAACCGCCGTCTACCGGTATAATAACACCATTGACAAAACCGGATGCTTTACTGTCACAAAGGTACAGCAGCGTTCCGATGAGCTCGTCCGGTTCTCCGAAGCGGTTCATCGGAGTAGCCGCAAGTATTTTACCCGTCCTTTCGGTCGGTGTACCGTCATCGCCAAATAAAAGTCCTTTATTCTGTGCGGTTACAAAAAAGCCGGGAGCGATGGCGTTTACTCGTACATTCACCTTCGAAAAGTGGACTGCAAGCCACATTGTAAAGTTAGAAACCGCACTTTTTGCAGCTGAATAAGCCGGTATTTTTGTCAGCGGTCTGTATGCGTTCATCGAGGAGATATTTATAATACAAGCACCTTCCCTGCCGCACATTTCGCTGGCAAATACCTGTGTGGGTAGTAAAGTACCCAAAAAATTTAGATTAAAAACGAATTCCACACCTGACGAGTCAAGGTCAAAAAATGTAGTAACATCCTTTACACCGTTATCGAGATCCTCCTGACACAAATACTCCTTTGTCGTAGTCGCTTTCGGACTGTTGCCTCCTGCGCCATTTATAAGAATATCTATGCCACCAAATCTGCTTAAAACAATCTTTTTCGCCTCTAAAAGACTCTCCTTGCTTAATACATTCGCAGAAACACCTATCGCATTACCTCCGTTTGAATTTATTTCTTTTGCTACCGCGTTGGCGCTCTCCAGCTTTAAATCAAGCACGGCAATATTCGCGCCGCATTCAGCAAGTGCAACACAAAAGCCAGAACAGAGAACACCGCCTCCGCCTGTTACAACAATATTTTTTCCGCTTAAATCAATTTTAAAAGGTAAAGACATCATTCTCTCCCGTCTTTATTTTTCAAGTGATATATTGTGTGCCAAGAGCTTTTCTTTAAGAAATTCTACAGCCATTTTAATATCTGCTGCGGGATTATCTCCAACCTCACGTTCAATGGTAAGATATCCTTTATAGCCGATATCATTCAGAGCAGCAAGATATTTATCAAAATCAACGCTGCCCTTACCAAGAGGAACCTCCTGCCATAAGTTCTCGCCCTTTCTGATACCATCCTTCGCATGTGTATGAATAATGTATTCTCTTAAAACGTAAACGCCCTGAACGGGATCATCATCTGCAACCATAACAAGGTTTGCGGGATCATAATTTACGCGGAGTCCTTTAGCGCCGAGTGAATCGAGAAAAGCTCTCATGACCGGAGCTTTCTCAGTACCGGTCTCAGCGGCAAAATAAGAACCGAGATTGTCCGCATAAGCGGCAAGTTCACCCGCATTTTTTCTGATTTGCTCCATTCGTGCATCTTCAGTTTCATAAAGATGGCCAATATGTGTTGTAACTATATGGCAGTTCAATTCCTTTGCCGCGTCGAGAACCCTTTTTGATCTGTCTACCACTGTCGGATTATCGAAATCAATCCCGAAATCTCCGCAAATTGCAGAAAAAACAAGTCCGTTAGAGTTCATTATGTCCTTGATCTCGTTGATTTTTGACCTTGTCATGTTTTCTGCGGAAAACTCACCACCGGTCATGTACTTCTGAACTCCGCTTACACCAAGCTCGGCAGCCGCCTTGATGCTCTCTGTAAAACCGAGTTTGAACGAATCTGAAATTAAACCGATTTTCATTAAAATAACTCCTTTTTATGTTTTATAAATACTCTAATCTTTTTATTCCTCTAATAGCGTGTCTATCGGCATACCGAAACCTGCTGAAAATTCCTTTAAAAAATAATCTGCTTCCTCGCAGTTTAAAGCTGCGATGCTTTTCTGTAACGTTTCCCGCGCAACGGAAAACTCGTTGTTACCGTTACGCTTCTCCTCTTCGCACTTGAGATAAGCACATATTTTGTCTGCTGCTTTTATGAGCCTCTTTTCATCCGGTGTATAATCGAACATAGACTCATAAGTCGGCAAAAGCTCTTTCGGAAGAGATTTCATAAACTTCCTTAAAGCGGCTTTTTCTACCTTTTCATATGCGGATTTTGTCTCATTGCTGAAATATTTTACGGGTGTGGGAGTATCTCCGGTAAGCGTCTCGGGTAAATCGTGGTAAATTGCTTTTACAGTAATTTTGTCACAATCGTAACTTTTTCCGAAATAGGTGTTGCCGATAATAGCGAGTGCGTGTGAAATTACAGCAACTTCCATAGAGTGTGTGGATAAGTTTTCCGGCACGACAGCATGCATTATGCCCCAACGCCTTATGTATTTCATCCTGAATATCATTGCGAAAAAAGCGTTCGACATACTTTACACCATCCCTTATTTTATAATACTATCATAAAATTGTTGAAATGTGAATAGGTTTTTGTAAAAAATATAAAAAAACACAATTACCTTGTTGCAATATTTATTCTTTTCGCTATAATATTCTTATAGGATTCGCTTTTCAATTAATCACTGATTCACGATCAGACGTTTTTTCGGCTTATTGCAAAGGAGCGTTTTATGAAGCTTGCTGATATTCTCTCAGGTATCGAGATTCTTGACGGCAGTTATTCACCGGATACCGAAATCTCTGATATAGTTTATGACACAAGACAAGGAAAAGAAGCCCCCGGTACTATTTTTGTTTGTATCTCCGGCTACCAGTTTGACGGTCACAATTATGCAAAATCAGCATATGACAAAGGTGTACGCATCTTTGCTGTTGAAAAGGAAATCATACTCCCCAAGGATGCATCTGTTATTCTTGTTAAAAGTACAAGAAAATTCATGGCGATTGCGTCCGCAAATTTTTTCGGAAACCCCGCAAAAGAACTGTTCACGATAGCTATAACCGGAACAAAAGGCAAGACGAGTACGAGCTATATGCTTAAGTCAATATTTAATGCACATGGTAAAAAAGTCGGTATTATCGGCACCTTGGGCGTTTCATACAAAGGTACTGAAATAAAAACCACCATGTCAACACCCGATTCCTATGATTTGCACAGATATTTTCGTGATATGGCAGATTCCGGTTGTGATATTATGATTATGGAAGCCTCCTCGCAGGGCTTTATGCTCGACCGTACATACGGTATAGATTTTGATGTAGGGGTATTTACAAATATATCGCCGGATCATATTAGCCTTTACGAGCATAAGGACTTTGACGATTATATCCGCTGCAAAAAAACGCTCTTCAAGCAATGTAAATTAGGATTTGTAAACAAGGACAGCGAGCATTTTCTGAGCATTACGGAGGGATCGCATTGCCCCATAACAACCTTTGCAATTACAAACAAAGCTGATTTCAATGCTGTCAATCCTGCATTCACAAGCGGAGATAATTGCTTAAAAACCGAGTTCACAAGCATTGAAAGAAACTCGTTCGAGGAGATAAAAAACCGAATAGAGCTTAACATTCCGGGATTTTTCACGATTTACAACGCCATTTCGGCAATCGCAGTCGCCAGAAAGTTAGGAGTACCCTACCCGGCTATTAAGGAGGGACTAAAAAACACTTTTGTACGCGGAAGAATGGAACTTGTCCCGACAAACACCGATTTTACGGTTATTATAGATTTTGCTCACAACGAGCTCAGCGTACAGAACCTTTTTGAAACTATAAAGCAATACAATCCAAAACGAATTATATCGGTTTTCGGATGCGGCGGAAACCGCTCCAAGCTGCGCAGATATTCGATGGGTGAGATAATAGGCAGGAATTCGGATATATCTGTTGTAACCTCCGATAACTCGCGTTATGAAAGAATCGAGGATATAGTCGCCGATATCCTTATCGGCATAAACAAAACAACAAACGAGCATGTAATAATCTATGACAGAAAAAAAGCGATCGAGCATGCTATCGATATAGCGAAAAAGGGTGATGTAATTCTTCTTATCGGTAAGGGTGACGAGGATTACGAGGAAAGAGAAGGAGTAAAATATCCCTTCTCCGAGAGGCAAATAGTCCTTGATTATGTCAAATCTAAATATGGCAATTCAAAAAAGCCTCAAGATAGTTGATTTTATAACCCAAAGCGGAAAAACTGCGTTCGTACTCCGTTTCTATATTGGTTTCGTTCATCAGGCTCGCATGTAAATCATTTGTAATGTTTTCACAAATAAAACCCGCGGCATTCAGCGTTTCGAGCGTATATTCAAACAAATCGGTATTATCCGTTTTAAAATAAATCCTTGCGCCGTCTTTTAAAATCCTTTTGTATCTTTCGAGGAACATAGGACTTGTCAGGCGGCGTTTCGCGTTCTTTTTGCGAGGCCACGGGTCGGAAAAGTTAAGATACAGTTTATCCACCGATTTTTCGGGCAGAATAATATCGATTTTGTCTGCATTCTCATTCAAAAAAGCGATATTTACACAACCTTCACGGTCCGCTTTTTCCATCGCCATCATCAAAACATCTGAAACACGCTCGATAGCGACTATATTTACTCCGGGATTACGTTTTGAAAGCTCGGTAACAAAAGCGCCCTTTCCGCATCCGATTTCAATATAAAGCTTTTCTTTTTGATTTTCTGAAAAAGTGGAAGAGATATCCAGCTTTCCCTCTTCATCGGTTTTTGCAAATAAATATGATACCTTCTCAAGTCTTGATTCTCTGTTTTTTTTGGGACGCATTCTCATAATAAATATGTTTTCCTTGTTTAATTTATTTTTTCGCTTATTATGTTACAATTATTGCATTCTTTTGTCAATGAATATTTGAAAGCAATTTGCATAAAATAATAGCAAAAGAGACAAAAGCAGCTAAGAAAATAAAAAACATCTTAGTATTATATATCTTTGGATTAATCAAAATCCTTTAGATTATTGTCTTTTTTGTAAAATTGTACCGTGAATTTACGGAGCAATCCCCCGAATTGTTCCAAATAGATTCTTATTTTCGGGGAGAAAGGAAGTATGTTTGGCGTTCAGAGCTGAACTTACCGTGAACTCAATGCTTGACAGATTATCATTGATCCTGGTCATCATAGGCGCTCTCAACTGGGGTTCTATCGGACTCTTCCGATTCGATGTGATTGCATGGATATTTGGAGGACAGGGAGCAGTTGTAAGTCGTATAATATATACCCTCGTTGCACTTTGCGGAATCTGGTGTATAAGTCTTTTATTCAGGAGCAGGAGCACAGTGGACTTGGAGGATTAACTGAAAAACGCCGGAAACAAATGAAATGCTTCCGGTGTTTTTTTATTTTTTACAATTGATTTCTACCGCTTTTTACATAAACTCTGCGGTTTCTTACCAAATTTACCGATACTATCTGTAAAGCGTCCGTTAGAGGCATACAATTGTGCCAAGACCTATAAATTTAAACCGGATACTTTGACAAAAAAATAACCATATGCTATAATTGTTATGCTAAATGATTTAATTTTTAAGTATTCTTCACGTTTTTCGGAGTAGACAGCAAAATGAGTATTATTATATGTGACGGCATTTCACTCTCATATGGAACGAAGGATGTACTCTGCGATATAACATTTGCCGTTAATGAGGGCGCAAAGGTCGGTATAATCGGTGCAAATGGCGCAGGAAAAACCTCGTTGTTTAAAATTATATACGGTTGTGAAAATCCCACGGAGGGTAAAGTCTTTTTAAGCAAGGGTGCTACCGTGGGATTTTTAGAGCAACTTAACGACGGAATAAAGCTTGAAAAAAGCGTTTTTGATACAGCACTTGACTCTTTTTCGTCCCTTTTAGAACTGGAAATTGAAATAGAATCACTACAAAAAAAGCTTGATACCGGCGACGAAAGCATCATATCTGCGTACACGACGGCATCGGAGAGTTACCATTGTAACGGAGGTTATGAATATAGAGCAAAGACCCGTTCTTTTCTTTTGGGACTTGGCTTTAGTGAAGAAATGCAGAATATGCCGGCTTTTATGCTTAGCGGCGGGCAGAAAACAAGACTTTTACTTGCAGTACTGCTCTTAAAAGAGCCGGATATAATTCTGTTGGACGAACCGACGAACCATCTTGATATAAATTCTGTTTCGTGGCTTGAGAGCTTTATAAAACAGTCTAAAAAGACGTTCTTAATAGTGTCTCACGACCGCTGTTTTCTTGATAACATAACAACAGATACTCTTGAGATTGAAAACGGTAAAGCGGTAATGTACAGCGGTGCTTATAGTGTTTTCAGACAAAAGAAGGAAAAGCTGCGAGAGGATTTGCTCAAGCATTATGAGCTTCAGCAAAAAGAGATAAAACGCATCGAAGCTTTTATCGAAAACCAGCGTAAATGGAACCGTGAAAGAAATATAATCGCTGCGGAGAGCCGTTTGAAAATGCTCGACCGTATGGAAAAAATAGAAAAACCAAAACCGGCTCCGAAAAAAATAAACTTTTCGTTAGCTTCCGCTTCGAGCAGGAGCTTTGAGGTTTTGTCTGTAAGGGGACTGAGCAAAAGCTTTCCGCAAAAAAAGCTTTTTGAAAACCTTTCGTTTGAGCTGCATCACGGTGACAGACTATTTATTATCGGCAACAATGGCTGCGGGAAAAGCACGCTTGTAAAAATTCTGACAGACAGAGAAAAACAAGACAGCGGCGTCTTTGAGCTCGGCTATAACCAGAGTGTCGGATATTATGACCAGGACCAACAACTTCTTGAGCTGCAAAACACAGTCATTGAGGAACTCTGGTCGGCGTATGGAGAAAAAACCATCTCCGAAATACGTGGCATTCTTGCAAGGTTTGGATTTTACGGTGAGGACATATTTAAGAAAATATCAGTGCTCAGTGGCGGTGAGAGAGCGCGGCTTTCCATTGCAAAAATGATTTTGAACGGCGTAAGTCTGTTAATTCTCGACGAACCTACAAATCATCTTGACATCCCGTCAAAAGAAACGCTTGAGTTTGCACTCAATGAATATGACGGTACAATATTATGTGTTTCACACGACAGGTATTTTATATCATCACTCGCTACCGGCATTTTAGAAATAGCGCCCGGTCGGAGCGATAAAGGTTTTATGCTTTTTAAGGGCGGTTACAATGCATACATCGAAGAAACCCAACAGACTGCTCCCATGTTTGCCGAACCTGAACCTACAGTGAATTCCGGAAAATACACATATCTTGAAGCGAAAAAAGACAAAAACAGAAAGCGCTTTATTTTGTCAAGGATCTCGTATTTAGAAGAGGAAATTTCTGATAAAGAGCAGCGGCTTAAGGAAATCGAAGAGTTGAAAAACGGCGAAGCAGCGACCGATTTTGTACTGCTTGGCGAGCTTTATGAAGAGGAAACCGCCATAAATGCGGATTTGGATATCCTGTATGAAGAACTGCTTTCTCTTGAAGAGGAAAAAGAGCAAAACTCATAACAAAACAACATACCCGGCATATAATAAATTATGTTTATATGCAGAATAAAAAATGGTTTTCGGTAATATTATGTAACATAATAATTATCGAAAGGATATGATTTGATGTTTGTCTATACGTTAAAAGCATCAAGTATTAAGTTTTTCGCTGTAATACTGCTCTCAGTTGCGGTACTGGTTACAATCGTGGCTGTAATTCCCGATTTTGATGCTGTCGGAGAGGTCGCCGCCGTAACAATAAAGTATAATGGCATAAATACGGAGGAGGAACGTCAGTCATTCTTGGAGCAATTCGGATATGAAATTAATAAGACGCCTCTTGATATCACCGAGGTTACTATTCCGGAGGAATTTGATTCCGTATACAAGAAGTACAACGACATCCAAAAAGCACAGGGGCTGAATCTTAACAAGTATCAAGGCAAGGAAGCGACAAGATATACATATGAAGTTACAAATTACGGATATGACGGAACCGTACTTGCGACAATAATAGTCTATAAGAATAAGATTATTGCCGGTGATATCTGTTCAGCAGAGGGAGAAGGTTTTATGCACGGGTTCGAAAGGCCTTTGTAATAAAAAAACATCATTAACGGTATTTTTACATACTTTATTCAGCTTTTTACCCTAATAGGTTTGGAGAAAGAAATGGACGAAAAAGATAACGGTGAATTTATAAGACTTGACAGGTTGCTTTCAAAAGCAGCCGCTCTTTCCCGCAGGGACGCGAAAAGAGCGGTTTCATTTGGTCGCATTACAGTTGACGGGTCAATAATCCGCTCCCCTGAGCTGAAAATTCCATCAACAAGCACAGTCTGTTTTGACGGCAAAAAGCTCATTTACAACGAAAATGTTTATTTGATGCTTAACAAACCCGCCGGTTATGTCTGCGCTAATGACGACCCTAAAAGTCCCAATGTTTTTGAGCTTTTGGGAGATGAATATAAAAAGGATGAATTATTTACTATCGGCAGGCTTGATAAAAACACGACGGGTTTGCTGATTATAACAAACAACGGCACGGCAGCTCATTTTTTACTATCTCCCAAAAGGCATGTTAAAAAGAAGTATTCTATAAAAACAAAATTCCCTTTGACAGACGAGGATGCTAAAGCGTTTCTTGAAGGAGTGGACATCGGTGAGAAAACATTGACGAAAACTGCATTTCTTGAAATATGCGAGGATAAATTTACCGGCTATCTGACGATAACCGAGGGTAAGTTTCATCAGATAAAAAGGATGCTCGATGCAAGAAAGAATAAAATCACCGCACTACAAAGAGTATCATTCGGTCCAATATTTCTTGACGGGAAATTGGCTCTCGGTAAATATCGTGCACTCACCGGTGAGGAAATAAAAGCCCTTGAAGATACGGCAAAAATTTAATATATTATACTTAAAAAAATGTAATTCTAAACTACACTTTCAATAAATTATGCAAAATAGATAAACAACCGCTTTAAATTTTGGGTAAATAATCACTTCCATTTCAGCGATTATTTTGTTATTATTAGGTCTATAGAATGTTTTGAGGGTATAAGACCCTCACCAGGAGGTTAATAATGGCGAGTGTACTTTTCAAGCACGTTTATAAGAAGTTTCCGGGTGGAGTTACAGCTGTATCTGATTTCTCTCTTGATATCAAAGATAAGGAATTCATTGTACTTGTAGGTCCTTCGGGTTGTGGTAAATCGACAACTTTGAGAATGTTGGCAGGGCTTGAGGAGGTTACCGATGGTGATCTTTTCATAGATAACAAAAGAGTAAACGATGTTGCTCCTAAGGACAGAGATATAGCAATGGTTTTCCAGAATTATGCTCTTTATCCGCATATGTCGGTTTTCGAGAACATGGCATTCGGACTTAAACTTCGTAAGGTCAGAAAAGAAGAAATAAAAAAGCGTGTTGAGGAAGCCGCAAGAATACTCGAGATTACTTACCTTCTTGACAGAAAACCAAAGGCTCTTTCCGGTGGTCAGAAGCAGCGTGTCGCTTTGGGACGTGCGATAGTTCGTGACCCTAAGGTTTTCCTTCTCGATGAGCCGCTCTCAAACCTTGACGCAAAGCTCCGTGCTTCTATGAGATCCGAGCTTACATTGCTTCATCAGAGATTAAAGACCACCTTTATATATGTTACCCATGACCAGGTTGAGGCTATGACAATGGCAACCCGTATCGTTGTTTTGAAGGACGGTATCATCCAGCAGGTTGACACTCCTCAGAACCTTTACGACTACCCTGTCAATATTTTCGTAGCCGGATTTATGGGAACGCCTCAGATGAACTTTTTCAACGGTGTGCTTAAAAAGACTGGTGATGACCTGTTCTTCAATTTCGAGAACAATTCCATAAAGATTCCCGCTGACAAAGCCGCAGCTCCCGAGCTTTTAGAGTATATAAACAAAGAGGTTGTCGTGGGTGTAAGACCTGAGCTTCTTCATGATGAGCCTGTATACCTGAGCAAGTTTGCCGATTCTACCATTAATGCTCATGTCGAGTTTACAGAGCTTATGGGCGCCGAGATTTATCTTTATCTCAGGCTTGGTGAAGAGATTACGGCAATTTCGCGTGTTTCCTCACGTTCTCAGGCAAAGAGCGGAGACGATATAAAAATCGCTATTGATACAAGCCGTATGCATATATTCGATAAGGATACGGAGAAGGTTATTATTCACTAATACTCGTTTAACAAAAAAAGGCAGATTCTTTTCTGCCTTTTTTATATATCAAAAATATCATAAAGGGTGATTATTATGTCAATGCTTGCGTTAAAACCCCCGATGGGATGGAATGCATGGAATTATTTCGGATACCGCGACATCAATGAGCGTGTCGTCAGGGAGACAGCGGACGCTATGGTTGAACAGGGCTTCAGGGACTGTGGTTATGATATCGTCTCGGTCGATGATGCATGGTTATGCCCCGTGCGTGACGCGAACGGGAACCTGCAGCCAAATCCGGAAAGATTTCCAAGCGGTATGAAAGCTCTCGGCGATTACATACACGAAAGAGGACTAAAATTCGGCTTGTATGCTGGTGCCGGAGTTATCACCTATGCAAGGTGTGCCGGCAGTTTCGGATACGAACGGCAGGACGCAAAAAAGTTTGCCGAATGGGGTGTGGATTTGCTAAAATACGACTTCGGCTACGCTGCTCCCGGTCAGAACGAGACGCATCTTTACCGTAAGATGGGGCAAGCGCTGCGTGAGAGCGGCAGGGACATTATTTTTTCCGGCTGCCTTGGCAGAAAGAGCGTTTCCGAGTGGATGAAAAGCTGCGGTGCAAATCTTTGGCGGCTATCGGGCGACATTACCGATAACTGGGATTCCATACTGAAAGTAGCCACGGATGCTGTTGGACTGGAAGCGTTTTCCGGTCACAGCGCATGGAATGATCCCGATATGATGGTTGTAGGACTTAACGGCGAAGGTTATGTCGGAAAGATAGGCGGTGGTTGCACAACCAACGAATATGAGGCGCATTTCGCCCTTTGGTGTATGCTTTGCGCACCGCTTCTTATGGGACATGATGTCAGAACAACGACTCCGGAAATCAAAACAATACTGCAAAATAAAGAGCTTATAGATATCAACCAGGATGACCTCGGTATCGCAGCTTTTAAGGTACCACCGTTATCAAATAACGATTTCATTCTTGCAAAACCCCTTTACGGCGGAGACATTGCGTTCTGTCTGCTTAACACTCAGGAAACACCCAAAATAATGCCCCTTGCGTGGGATTATTGTGGTTGGGAGATTACCGACACGGTAAGCCTGCGTGATGTTATAGAGCATAAGGAGATAGGCCGCTTCACCGGCGGTATGTGTGCTAACGTACAGCCTCATTCGGTAAAGGTCTTCCGCGCCACAAGGATATAAAACCGGATTTTTAATACTGAACATCAGTCATCATTACGATTTTGCCGCTTACTATTAATGCCAAGGGTTTTTATAAACTCTTTGGCTGAGAATGTAAGCGGCAAATTACTCTGATAAATAAGTGCGATTGAACGCGAGGATATAATTTTCAGGTAGTTTTTTTACGAGCCTTCAATTTACAGATATTATAAGTTGACATTTTATCGCTTTTTGAGTATGATGTTATTGTAATACAGCTGTTGATATTGAAAGGTCTAAATAAAAAATGGCAAAATTTATACCCTTTGATAAGTTATCAAAGAAAAAACAGCGTGAGCTGATGAAGAAAAAGCGCGTCACCTGGGGGTCATTCAATCCCGTCACGCGAAAGCCTGACAAACCCAAAGCATACAAACGAACAAAAAAAGAGAGCCGTGGTTTCGATGAAAGTATCGATGACGGCTTTTTTTTTGCTTTCTTATTCTCAGAAACAATATAAAATATCGATTTCCATAAAATTGAAAACATAGTATTAATTTTAAGCATAAATTATTGACTTTTACAACCAAATAAAATATAATAGGTAAAAATATTTAAAAATTTATTGCATTTCACGTGTTGTTTATCAACATTTTGTTTCTCAATATAAAACAGCAGTTTTTTGATAAAATACATTCAGTTTTTTATAAAATATGTTGGAAAAGGGGCTTTTTCATGAGAAAATTTTGCAAGTTATTATCTATCTTTTTACTGGTTTTGTTCTCTTTTGTCAACACCGTCCCGTTTTTTGTGATGAGTGCTTCCGCTTTATCCGATAAGCTGGACGCAAATAATACCGATACTCAGGGTATTATTTTTACACTCAATGAAAAGACATCAACAAGCGCGGTCAGTGATACAACCTCCGTAACAATCAGTGGCAATATTGTTATTCCGGATATTGTAACTAAAAACGGTAAGCAATACCGCGTCACCGAAATAGAGGCGTATGCTTTTTACAACTGCACCTCGCTTACCGAAGTCGTAATTCCGGATTCCGTTATTGTTATCGAAGATGCGGCTTTTAGGAATTGTTCGTCGATCACAAAAATTACATTGCCCAAAAATGTACGCATAATCGAAGAGGAGACCTTTTACGACTGCACCTCATTAAAGACCGTTAACCTACCTGCCGGTATAACTGATATATACGACAAAGCATTTTTTAATTGTGAGAGTCTGCCCTCGATCATCCTTCCCGAATCAACTCTTAAAATCGGCACGGACGCTTTCAAATATTGCGACAACTTAGAGGAAATCACCTTTCCAGAAAGGCTAACCGAAATTGGCGGAAACGCTTTTTATAACTGTAAAAAAATTTCGCAAATTTCAATACCAAACAGTGTCATAAGCATAGGGCGAAACGCCTTTTTAAATACCGGGTGGTATAAAAATCAACCCGATGGTCTTATTTATCTTAACAAAATTGTTTATAAATACAAAGGAACAATGCCTGCAAACACAACAATTACCTTGAAAAATGACACAAAAATTATTGCAGACGAAGCGTTCAGCAGGTGCAGGTCTTTAATATCTATTAAAATGCCTGACAGTTTAACCCGAATAGGTAACGCCGCTTTTATAAACTGTACTGCCCTTTCCAATATCATGATACCCGACAGCGTATCGCATATTGGAGCAAGTGCGTTTTTCGGATGTGAACACATATCGGCAATCGAGCTTCCCGATAAACTCAGCGAGATATATGATTATACATTTAATGAATGCACTTCGCTTGTGTCGGTAACCATACCTGCCGGTGTGAAAAAAATAAGTAAATCGGCTTTTTCCAACTTACAGAACCTTACGCTCAATGTTTTCAGCAATACTTGTGCTTACAGATATGCGGTCGACAACGGTATAAGCTACCGTATTATCGGGACCGCAGTATCAGATTGGAATGTCACTTTCACCAACAGTATCGCTCACGGCATCATCGAGGGAAGTACTTTAAGCGAAATCACCGAAAAGGTAGGTTCTGCATTAACAGCAAAGAATCTCGCGGGTGAAAAAATAAGCGGCGACTCACTTGTGGGAACAGGATATATAATAAACTATAATGGCGCGGATTATACTGTCATTGTCAAGGGCGATGTGAATGGTGACGGTAATGTCAATTCAAGAGATTATCTGATCGTGAAAAGAACGATACTCGGGACGTTGAATATATCCGAAGTGCAAAAAAAAGCTGCCTGCCTAAGCGAAACCGATTATCCCACCGCAAGGGATTATCTGAAAATAAAACGCCACTTCCTCGGCATTTACAATATATACGACCAAAACTAACATTTTAGTATTATTAGGAGAAATTATGAAAAAAATCATCTCAGTTATTATCACACTTCTTTTAGTCATTCCCGTAAGCATTTTTTACTCATCCGCACAAGAAACTAATATCGCTCTCGGTAAAAGCTACTCATATACAGGTACCTATGTAGACGAAGGTGTAATTATGTATCCGGATACCGATCGCAAGGAACTTACCGATGGCATTAAGGGAGATGGTGACGACATTGGATTTGTTTCACCCATATGGGTCGGAATGAATATAAACGGTGTCAATTCACAATACAATTCAAACGAAATAACAGTTGATCTCGGAAGTATTCAAAACAAGCTGATTCGATTTACCTTAACAGCTGAATCATGCGACGGCGGCATTTCTACTCCAAACTCGGTTGAAGTTATGGTTTCTGATGACAACAAGGATTTCACAAGTGCAGGTGTCGCTTACAGCGCAACACGATATAAATCGAAAGATATGTCATACAGCGTATCCGAGTCTAGTATTACATCGAGCATCTTTTCTGATTATTCGGATGTTTCTGAATATTACGAACCGAGTAATTACGGAATTTATACTTACTCAGTCGTACTTGACGGTGCTATAAGCGCGAGATATATAAAATATGTGATCCACCATGGTGCAAGCTGGGCTTTTGTGTCCGAGGTAGAGGTTTATAGGAATCCCGATGCAAAGGATGCACCGCCTAACACCGTTTTTGTCACCACTATAAATGAAAGCGTGACTGCGGGTGCTGGTGCGATATTTACAAATGATTTTGAATACTCAGTAGACGGAGATATATCTTCTTCTGACGCTAACCTCGCTTGGGCTGCATATTTAATCGCTAAACCCACAGATACCGAAGGACAATATATAGTGACCTCGGTTAACCAAAACCTTAGGGATGGCTATGTATTCATCCCTCACGGGGGTTTTATGCTTGCCGCTCATTTCGATGACAGAGAATATGGCTCGGATAATTATTACAGAACACTGAAAAATCTTCAATTACTTATGAAATTTAAACCCGGAAACATCGTTACCCTTACCGGCATAGATATCACCGATGGCACTATATCGGACGACGCCGCAGTAATTCTTTATGACAAGGGTAACACGCAGGATCCTGTATATGATACCGGTTTTGCTATCGATTTATTTTCTACATACTCTTATCGCCCCGGTGATACTATTCAAGCATATATAACAATCAAAAATATAGAGCCTGAAGACGGTATTCGTTCACTGCGGTTTGTTATGTATTACGATGAAAGCAATCTTACGCCTAAAATTGCAAAGGATGATATAAATGATGTCGATTATGAATCGTTTATTATCGATGCGCCTGATGAGACATGGGGGATCCAAGCCTTTCATGACAGTGACTTCGCTTTCTATGACATAACCGTTAGTACGGAAAACGATGATGCTCTTGCCAAGGACAACGGCTCATTGTTAATCATGATACCTTTTACTGTAAAGGATGACGCTTCTGGTAATATAGTATTTCGTTCTCCAAGCAATACTGTATCTGCCCTTGATGTTGAAAACAATGAAGTAGATGGTAAAGCAGGTATTTGTACAACTTATGAAGACGATTTGATAGTCAGTAACCCGACTGAAAACGCCGAAATAACAATAAACCAAACCGAGACTGAACCACAGCTTGACGGCATTGTCAATGATAGCGAATATGGTCAGAAAATTCATACCACCTATAGCAACGATCAGTTCGTGTCGGATTATGATACGGATTTAGATATCGATGCCGACTTCTATATGACATGGAACAGTGATAATCTGTACCTTTCATGGGTAGTAAGGACCGAAAATCATTATCCGGTGTCGAAAACCCGTGATTATAATAACGATGGCAAAGCTGGTACCGATGCAGATTTATGTTTTATGTGGATGTTCTCCTGTGTTCAATTTATGCTCTGCACAGGCGCACCGAAAATCGATGATACTAATTATCAAACCACCGATTGGTCGGGAAATTACCTTGAGGCGGGATTATCTATAATGGAAGATGATTCAAGCTATATTGCAATCTGGAGCAGACCAGTAGGCGCGGAGGATTTATCTGTTACCGATTTGGAATTTGCCGGAAATCGGAACGAAGCAGCAAGCACTACTACTTATGAGGTTAAAATTCCCTGGGACGCGATCGGCATGACAAATGTTGATGAAGGAACAGAGTTAGGTCTTACCTATTCAATTGGCGATCAGGAGGATTTCGATGTTTCGCCGAATATGTGTGAGTGGCAGAACGCTATCCTCGGTAGAAAGAACATGGACGCAGGTGCAGTTATAACACTATCTGGTGAAAACGCAATCGGATCTGCGATTATTAGCGGGACCTGCAAGGTCGGCGAGATACTCTCCGCCGGTACTGTCGGAATTGTCACAACCGGAAAAATCCTTAAGTACCAATGGTATCGTAACGGTATAGCGATACCGGACGCCACGAATAGGACATATCTTTTAGTAGAAGCGGATATCGCAAAAGAAATCATGGTGATAATAACCGTAAAAAGTGAAACCGAGGTAGATTATGAGAGTGACTCGGTTATACCGATTGGAAAATCAGAGGGCAACGATTATTCGGTAACACTCAAGAACGGTTACGCAAACGGAATTATCAATGAGCAAAGAAAGAGTGATCTGATATTACGTATAACAGGAGCTTTCACGATCCTGGATTCTAAAAATAATCAACTTGCCGAAAACAGCTTTATCGGAACGGGTTGTGTAATAAGACAGGGCAACAACAGTTTTACCGTAATTATAAAAGGTGACATAAACGGTGATGGAATTGTAAACGCAAAAGATTATCTGCTTGTCAAAAGAGCATATCTCGATACACTTACGTTAACCGAAACCCAACGCAAAGCCGCCTGTTTAGAGGACACCACCGAACCCACATCAAAGGATTATCTGAAGATAAAGCGTCATTTCCTGGGCACATTCAATATATACGAGTAAAAACTGTTTCAAACAAAATAAAAATCAGCTCCGAACTTCTTTCGTACGGAGCTGATGAGACCGCAGAAAATTTTGTGTAAAAGTGAATAACAGTTTTCCCGTATCCAATGCCTCGTTTGTCTTCAATCTGCACAGCCCGCACTTATAATGCGGGCTGTGTAGCTTATTTATTTTCTGTTAGTCTTGCTCTTAACCGGTACTGTGATTGCGTCATATATTCTTTATAACGCTCGAAATCCTTTATAAGAGCATCCTTCATTTCTTTTTCATCCTCCGAAACAGAAACTGTGTTTATTGCGGTGATTATTCTTTCGAGATCAGAGATAGCCGTTTCAGTATATTGCAATTTTTGTCTTACAGTCGCTTTTTCCGAATCGAACTTGTCTGCTTTTTTTAACATATCGTTGATAATAGGCTTAATTTTATCAGAAAACTTATAGTCCCTTTCAAATCCGTAAACCGTATCGAGCTTACGCAGCATATCGTTCATACCCGCAGAGATAGTTTTATTCAAAAGATATGTCTGAACCGACTTCTTTGAATATGAGGATTTGATCATAACTTCCTGATAATTATCAGCAGTGATGCTGCCGAGTGAGAAAACAGCGCTTCCATCTGCTCCAACACCCCTTATGATATCTAACTGAGACGCGAAATCTGATTTTGTGGTTTCTCCAAACGCAGATATTCCGGTAGAATAAAACGCTTTGTCCTTAATAAGGCTTTCAAACAGCTCTGCATTGTCCCTGACTACCTTATTATCCGTCGAATAAGACATCGAAAAAATCTCATCCATCCATCCGTTTTCAATCCAGTTAGTAAAATTCTGATACAGGGTTTTGGGAACAGTAAGTGCGTCGGGGTAACAGGCACTGCTAATCCAAAGGTCGGGCTTTGTACTTATTACAAGCTCGTATACCTCCTCTACCCAGCTGTTAATAATGTTCTCCCTGAACCTGCACCAGTTGTCGAACATTTCAGTTCCCGCTTTGAGCGTTCCGGGATCGACGGTTGTATCATACTCTTTTCTGAAGCCTTCTACGATGTCCGTGTTATAACCGTAATCAAAGGTTCCGAAGTTATACTCAGGGAAACGAATATAATCAAGATGGATACCGTCGATATCATAATTCTCGATAATCTCTTTGTATATATTCAGTACCAGAGATCTGTTTTCCTTATCATAGGGGTTAAGAAACACATAATCACCGAAGATGGTCTTATTATAATTGTTACCCTGGCTGTCCAAAAGATGCTTTCCGACAGTGTTGCTCACAAGAGAATCAGGGTTCGCCTCAGCATAACTTAGGGTACCTATAAAGAAGTTCTCTACCCATGCGTGTATCTCTATGCCGTATTCATGTCCGATACGGCAGAATGACTCAAGCGCATCAAAATCCCCATGTGCTGTTTTGTTGTGAGAAATGAGCTTATTGTCGGAATAGCCTATAACCATTCCGTTGTACCATGTCTCAAGATAAATCGCATTGATATTCAGAGCCGCCGCTTTTTCTATCGCTGCTCTTACCTCGCTGTCGCTCTTGTCGTATGAACGGTACCATGCGGCACGGTTTTCTACGGCGCTGCTGCGTATCATGGAATAGCCCAAGGTGTCTATGCTCTCTTTTACGATTTCAGAAAGACGAATCGCCTCCGGATAATCGGTGCTGTTTATTGCGATGCCTATCTGTTCAGTGAGTTCGGAAATCTCATTAAGCGTGTTTTGAACCTCAGTGTAGTCAATATCGTAAAACTGCTTTTTTGCTTCTTCAAAAAGCTTAACGGCATTTTCGTAAGCATTCAGTGCGTTTTGTATATTCAAAGTCGGTGATTTTATGATTTTTACAGATCTGTCAACTTCATTGAGGATTATGTTTGCTCCGTTGACATACAGATTACTCAAAAGCTTTGCCGATTTTCCGTGGCCTGAAAGCACCAGCCCGCCACCGGGTATCTTAGAGTTTCCCGAAGTGCTCTCACCGATTATTAATCCATCGCCGCTGACAAGCACCTCATAACCGTAAGCGTTGGTTCCTGTTGACTGCACGCCCTTGTAAACGATTAGGGAATCGCTTGTCCTCACGGTATTAATCCCATCGTAATCGAGCTCTGTGATACTGTAAACGCTGTTTGAAAGCGAGATAAGGCATTTCATTCCAGTTTCGATTTTATCGGCATGCTTATATGACGTAGATGAGTTATGGATGCTCAGTACATATCCGTTTTCGGGTATCTTCGTATCGCCCCTTGCATAAAGTACGGAGGTAACCTTATTATCCGATATTATTATTTCCGTTCCGTCATTATCCGTTCCTGTTGCCTCGCCGTATTCGGGTGTATATAGCACGCATGGATTATTTGTACTTCGGCTGGCGTTTGTTGAGTTTAGCTCAAAGATATACTTATTTACAGAAATGTATTTTTCGGGCAGATTCCTTGTCTTTACAATGATTGTAGTTATTTTATCGCCTATTGAAAGACTCTCTGCCAAAACCGCTTTTTCCCCGGTAAATGCAACGACCACGCCGTTGTTTGAGGGTATCAGTATTCTTGTATTTTTTGCACCCTTGTAAACGACGATATCGTCAACAACGACAACATCATAGAAATCAATCTCTCTTGCGGGAGTTACAAGCTCAGTATGATAGGAATTGTAAAAATATAAACCGCTCTCTGTAATACTCTCGAGATTTGTTCTTTCTTCTCCTATTTTATATACTTCTTCACCAATCACCACGGCTGAAATATCGCTGTAAGAAGATGCTCTTTCCTCTCTTGAAATGTACATCTTTACATTCTCCTTAAAAAGGGATTTTGCATACATGGTGTTGTATTCACCGATGAACACCAAAGCGTTTGTACCCTTTGCTATTGTTCCGCCCTCCTGAATTGAGCTTATTCGGTAATTAGCGGTTGCAACAAGCCTTAGAATAAATGCGACTGATCCGGGCGGAAGCTCGGTGTCGACGCTGTACTTTGAAGTAAGAAGGGTAATGTTGGAGTTCTCGTTTATACCATCGACCGGGTTTACATAATATACTCTTCTTGTAAGAGTCTTGTCCTCGGGAATAAATGTGCACAGGTCAAAACGTTCATATTCGGAAGCGATCTGCTCGAAACCGAAAACCTCAATTTCTTTGTCTTTTTTTATTTTTAGCCCCGATACTTTTTCAAGAGGCAGGCTTATAACAAATCCGTTTACAGGTATGGGTGTGTTTGATTTATTGTTTGTTGTGGTATCCACAGAAATGACCGTGTATTCAATACCGAACTCCACGGTGTTTGAATACTTGACGCTCACTACCGCTCTGTCGGTATGAGAACCGCCTATCCTTAGCTGGTAACTGCCCGTATTATCCCTGTAATCTCTCGTATAGACTGCGATTTCATTGCCTTTTATCGCAGTATTTATCGTATCCGCCTTAAATACCATACCGTCAAAATTAACGCTTAGATTTAAATTCTTTTCATCTGTAGAACCTTTTGAACAAGAAGCGAAAATGCCTGTGAAAAGACCTAACAAAAGAATTAAAGAAATAGCTCTGCTCTTCATCCCGTTCACCTATACCCTTCTCTTTTGCTTCGGAAAAAGACTTTTATATATACAGTATAACTTTTTTAATTACAAAACAGCAAAGAAAACGACGAAAGACTTATATACATTTAGATTGACATATAATAATTAACTATAATAAATTCGGAGCGTTTTGTCAATAAAATAAAGGAAATTTTACATTTTACCGGTACCGGCTCACACATGAAATAAAACATACTTTTTATACATTAAAAATATAAACAAATGTTTCACCATTTATCGTAAAATGCTGTTATAATAGGAATGATATGGGTGTTTTTTATTCGAATAAAAAAGGAGCTGTTAAAATGCTTAGCAAGACTCTTAACGCCGCGGTTAGCAAAATGGGTTTAACTGTTACCGAAAATCATGCTTTTGGCATTTACGGCGGATATTTGCTTACAGTTT
>ENA-UOOK01002198-UOOK01002198.1-fermentation-metagenome-genome-assembly--contig:-NODE-2198-length-24412-cov-4.835694_pt1 | contig 24412 bp, 21 predicted proteins | sample MGYA00245777_ERZ724023 | MGnify/ENA primary metagenome ERZ724023 (study PRJEB28704, sample SAMN03018312) | fermentation metagenome | biome: anthropogenic terrestrial biome; feature: soil; material...
AGGATAACTAATGCATCAGTCCGGCAGCGGTGCAGAAGGCGGCGGGCGGGAGCACGCAGCTGATCGGAGCTGAATGATTCCCGCAGCAGGTCCAGTAGATCCACCACGGAAACAATTGAACAGTAATATCCATCATAAACCGGTTCTCCCACAAAACAGTTTTCACTGGCAGGCCTGCCAAACCGCTCAATATTATTTGCCACTATAGCCCGGAGGGTAGCCACACTCAGGTGACTTTTGCCCGTTCCAAAAGGCCCCTGAAAAAATAAGCCGTGCCCCCCGGCAATGTTGTCCAGTCCACTGCTGGCAAAAGCCTGACATTTCTGCAGGGCCCGCCCCTGTTCCGGACAGGTTGGTTTATAATTGGCCAAAGAGGCTTCGGCCAGGCGGGGTGGAACGCCGAACGACGACCACACCGCCTGCAAGCGCAATTCGCTTTCACTGGAAGAAACGCTCATATTCATTGCCCTCATTTGCTGTATCCTCCTGTTTACCTTGATTTGTTTTCTGTCCCGGCCCGGCCCGCTGCTGGATTCTTTTTAGATTCAGCCGGTCATAATGCTTGCGCAATTTGTCAACGCTCAAGATATTAGCCTGCCAAAAGGGATTGCCCTGGGCAAAGAGGATGACCGCCTTTACTTCCTCCGGCGGCCGTTTATCCAGGCGCAAAAGAGAGTCCATGCTTTTGGCCCACTTCTGGAGGTTCGGCTTTTTATAACCAGGCAGGTGCTCCAGTATTTTTATAAGCAGCAGTTCTGCCAGCTGATACTGCACTGTATCGGACGAGAATACCTCTTTTTCTTTTATTGTCTTTCCTACTGTCTTTAGAGATGGCTCAATCATCGATTCAGCGCACTTTTGCGTTTGGTTGGGGGTTGTCTGATCGGATAACCCGCCCCTTGTCCGATTGGATAACCCATAACTTATCCGATCGGATAACCCGCAACCTTCGCCTGTTGTCTGATTGGATAACCCGTCACCTGAGGAATTTGAATGGTAAGGCACATCCAACGGGGTACATTCGTATAAACCCTTCCGGTCATTGTCAGCCAGAGTTTGCAGATTGATGCAGGCCCCGTCCCATTCAGCAATGTTGGTGCTGAACGCATAGACCGGAGTCTTGCCGGGTTCATACGATAACCGGCAGACTATCTTCTTGTCCAGCAAGTCCCTCAGCTGGCGGGCCACATAGGTCTTGCTGGTCCCGCAGGCAGCGGCAAAATCCCCAAGGGAAATCGCATCGTGGCTGCGGTTCCAGCCGTAGGTGCGCCGTAGCAAAAACAGGCAGATGCCGGTCTGAGTCCTGTTTATTTTGACCATCGACAGTGCCTCCAGAATCAGATTGGCTATCCGGGTATAACCGTCATCGCAGTCCGCTTTAAATAATTCGCGGTCGCCCCTGGGCATCCAGCCACCCCCTTGCTGGAATAGTTTTTCGCATAGATGTAATGGTTTAAGGCCTCGAGTATAATTTCCGCTTGGAAATAGTATTCGCAACTGCAGATCGGGTCAAATACCCTAGTGCGCCGATTGAGCGCCCCAACCAGGAATTTATCATCAGCGATCTTGATTATCCATTGCTTATTAGTTCCGTCCTTATTCAACCACTTCATTATTAATGCCCCCCTGTTTGATAATCTCTTGCTTTCCAACCCAGGCAGCCCGGTCGGGAATCAGCCGACCGGGGCTTATGATCCCGGCTGCAGTATGGTTCCTGGAAGCGGTAGCTGCATCTTTCCCGAAAGTCATCACCGCCCAGGGCCTGCCAGAATGAACAGGTCCCGCAGCAGCGCTTCACTTTTACAGCTGTTATTTTCATGATCTCCGCTCCTATAAAAGTATGTTTATAAAAAGATTATTGCCAGCAGGCAGACCACGCCTGTAAAGATAAATATTTTGAGCAGTAGGGTCTCCGGATCATAGCTCCCATCGAAACGCGTCCCGCTGCCCTTGATAATTATAGATTTTGCTTTTGAGCGGGAGGCTTTCTTTTTACGTTCGGAATTCTTTCGGGGAGGCTTCTTCCCGGGCAATTTTTGTTTACTCACCAATTGCCACTCCTTTCAATTGGCTGGCGGAACACCCAACCGGCCACCCGCAATCTGGTTGTTGTGCAGTTAAAACCATACGGTCGGGGACAGGATATGCAGCCATTCATCATCTGCAAAATCAACCCGCAGATAAGGAATTTTATCAGCAACATATCTGATCTTTACCGGGCAGTGCTTCTCCGGGAATTCCCACACTTGATAAAAATTATTTAAAAACTTATCGAACAAAATCTGCTGGTCCGGACTCAGCCCGTCATATCCTTTTACATCAGCAGGGCTGGTCAAAATATCACCTTTGTAACTGATTATTTTCCGATCCGGTAAATATGTAATCTCCAAATCCAAAACCTCCTTATAATAGTTGAAGATGAATACAAAGCTGGGCGGTCACTGTCATAAGAAACAGTATCACCGCCAGCAGGATCAGAATCCGGTCTATCCACCATATAACGCTGCGGCTTCCCCCGCCGAAAGCAGGGGGAGTAAAATAATTTTTTTGGGTGGAAAAGACTTTATTCATACCGGCATCATCTGATTGCTTTGCAACCATCCGGGGTACAGAACTGGCGGCACAGCTCCGAGTGTTATTAATCAACAGACCCATCTCCCGCAGGGCCGCCTCCATATCTGGCTGCCAGTTTAGCCTGGCAATCATGAATACTGATTGCTGCCAGCTCCGCCGCTTTTATCAGCCCTATTTGATTTAATGCCTTACGGCACAGCTCCTCGCCGTATTCGCTGTCTTCAATTGACAGGCAGTTGATTTCATTCACAGTCTCTGCATATTCCGCCTGAGCAGTTATGCCTGCCTGTATTTCCACCCGGGCTTGATTGATTGTGGCAAACAGCTCGTGCATTTCCTCCAGTTCGATACTGCTTAAATCGCATTTCACCATACGTACCTCCAATAAAAGATGTTTAGATTATTTTTAGTTCCCTCAGCAGCCTATCCCTTATTACCTTGGATTTATCCCCTATCGTTGCGCTGCATCGATCAAGCATTTTCTTGTTCTTAGCCAGCGTTTTTCTATCCACTCCCAGAAGTTTAGCGGCTTTATTGGTCGACATAACCACCGGCCAGGAGTTATAGGGTTCAGGGATCATAAACTTCACCTCCTTACTGTTATTTATTTCTGTGCCTATCCTATTGCCTTATCTATGTCTGTTTGTTCACTTTTGCAAACATTACTGACAAAAAAAATTTCGTCAAAATCTACCTCCAAGGTTTCGCAAATCCTTTTAGCAACTTTGGCACCGGGGTTACGATCCCCGTTGGAAATTTGCTGGGCGTAAACTTCACTGATGCTTGCCTGACGCCCCAATTCACGCCGCGTGAATCCCTTCCGGAGCAATAGTTCATTGAATTTTCCGATGTCCTTAAGAATAATTTTCATGTTCTTCAACCTTTCCTGTTTGCTACAGCAAACATCCATTTATGGATATATTAAGACAGATTGTCATATTTTGCAACCATTAATTTATAAAAAGTAGTGAAAAATTATTCCAATTCGTATAGAATGATTCTAAGGTGGTGTTTGCAAATGCAAGAGGCAATATTCGGCAAATATATAAAAGACTTACGGGAGGCATCCAATTTAAAACAGCGAGAGGTGACACGGCAGTGCGGGGTTTCCAATTCCTATCTTTCGCAGCTTGAGAATGGGCAACGAGGTATGCCGTCGCCTGAAATTCTAAAAAAGCTGGCACCGGTTCTGAAGGTATCCTATGAGGAACTGATGGTAGCAGCAGGCTATTTACCTTCGGGATCCCTGCCCGGTCGTCCTTCCAACGCCATACTCATTGATGAGGATACTATGGTAATGTTTCCGGTTTACGGCAGAATCGCAGCTGGCAATCCCATCCAAGCTATAGAGGAAGTTGAGGAATACATGTCAATGGATAAGAGATTTTTTAACATGGCTGGTTACACCAAAGACGATTTCTTTTTTCTTCGCATCAAAGGACATAGCATGGAACCTACCATCGCCGACTCGGATCTGGTGCTGATACGCAAGCAATCGACTATCGAGAATAACGAGGTTGCCGCAGTATTATGCAATAATGAGGATGCTACCGTCAAGCGGATACTGGTATCGGGTGACAAAATAATTTTAAGCTCCGATAATAAAGCCTATTCGCCCATAGTCTTTGCTACATCGGAGTGTCAGATAATTGGCAAAGTGATTAAAAAGATTGGGGATATTAAATAATAACTTACGTGATTAATATGTCGGATATTTTAGCCACAGTAGATAAAAGTCGCTTTCAATCCAATTTATATTTACAGTGGATAAATATAAAAATGGCAAAGGAGTGATCTTTAATGGCCTGGATTGAAAAGCGCGGGAAAAAATTCAGGGTAATCTATGATGTAGGTACACCAGAGAATCGGGAGAGAAGAGTAGCGTCCTTTGATACCCCCGAAGAAGCAGGTCAGTTTAAGAAAAAAATTGAGTATGAACTTAGTATTGGCACTTATATTGATATAACTAAAATGACCGTTGCCGAATATTTCGACCATTGGATTCGATTACATGGGGACAAGCTGGAACCGATGACATTGTCCAGTTATGAGCATCAGATCCGCAACCATATTAAGCCTAACCTGGGTGAACATAAACTTGCTAAGCTATCACCCATGCACCTGCAGGACTACTATGCCAAGCAGCTGCAGGAAGGACGCATTGACAAACTAAAAATGGAATTGCTCAAGGCTGAACGAAAGAAAAAGGACAAAATTCAGAAACGAATTGACAATTTTATTACGCCTGGGCTCTCCCCAACCTCTGTTAATTACCAACATCGGATTATTCACAAAGCCCTTAAACAGGCGGTTAAATGGCAAATGGTAGCCCGCAACGTTGCTGATGCGGTGGAACCTCCAGCAAGAGTAAAAGCCACTATTGATTACCTGCAAAAGGGCCAACTCAATACGTTTTTAGGCTGCATCAAAACATTCTCCGATTATCATGTTATATTAACCGCAGTTTTGACCGGAATGCGCCAGGGAGAATTGCTTGGGCTTCGTTGGTCGGATATTGATCTGGATGCTGGGTTAATTTATGTGCGGCAGCAGCTGCAGTATCTCCCTTCCAAAGGGTTCTTTTTTAAACCTCCCAAACAGCACTCGAACAGGACCATCCCCATGCCGCTACCGATCAATGCAGTATTCCGGAAGATAGCTAAAGAGCAGGATAAGTTAAAAAATTTATATGACAAGAAATACAAAGACATGAATCTGATATTCTGCGAACCGGATGGATCTCCGATGGCAGGTACAGCACTTACAAAACGGTTCCAGAAGCTGCTAAAAGCAAATAGTCTGCCAAAGATTCGTTTTCACTCTCTGCGTCATACCTTTGCCACTATGGCCAGGGTGGCAGGTGTGCGCGTCGAGGATATACAGGACCTGCTTGGCCATGCTGATATTAGCACCACAAAAAACATGTATACCCATATTGAAATTGAGCCGTTAAAAAAATCCATCGAAATGCTGACAGACTATATGGCTATTTAAGCGGGTGCCAAACGGGTGCCAGACGTGGCACCCGATATACCTTCTTTGATACTGGCTAGATTCTGCAAACCCAGTAATATCGGGCGGTTCCGAACTATAAAGAACAGCAATCCTTTAGATGATTGTAACTCTTAATCACAAGGTTGAAGGTTCGATTCCTTCATGGCCCACCATATAAAGCAATTAACCACGCAGGTTTGCGTGGTTTTGTGTTTTCTGGTATTACCGGAACAGGTACCAAACAGGTGGCAAGACATAAAAGTAAATCCACTTGATATCCCAATAATCTATTAAAATGGCACCTTGCGCAATAGGCGATAGTGACTTATCTCGTACCAATAATCATTCCTGATATATATGGAATGAGCCATATTACCCAAACATGAATGCTGAATTTCCGAAAGTTATTCCTGGAAGTTTCATTATTTTTTAACAAAACTATTGTGGCCCATGTAGCATGGGATAGCATTACTAAAATTGCGATTACCCCCGTAATCCCATGTAAGTTGAACTGAAATTGGGTTTCAGTTAATTTGCTCATAGCAATTGTTCCAGCAGTATCAAAAGCAAATCCTATCCAGAACACAACTGAGTGCCATGTTAAAAGCTTCCCTTGAAGTTTTTCACTCCAGACTCCAAGAGTATAAAAAACAAAAGCTAGACTGATTAAAACAATTGCGTATAGAATAATCATCAGTCTTCCTTTCGAAACACAAATACACCTTTGATTTCTATTAATCACATACAAAATAGTATTCCCTATAAATAGCGGGCTGACCCTTAATTTTGCAAAAATTAATCCCAGTATACTATACTAGGGTTTACATATTCGTAACATTTAATTTCTGAATAGCGTTAAGATCGTGGCAATTATCTGATATCATTCCTATTTAGCCCCCTAACAAACTTGGACAGATGTTCTTAATAATAATAGGAAGGACAGGGGAAAGAAGGATTAGTCAGTAACAATGGAGAATTTTGTTTATTAATTCTAATTTACGCATAGTTGGTGATGATTGGTTTGGTACCGACCTGGATAATATTTGTGCACAGCTTTATAGGTGGCTCGTTAATGTCGTGGCTGGGCTTATTATTAGTAAATATCAAACCCAGAATAGGTCAAATTGGCATAGTCGGATTGTGCTATGCTATATATGCTATAATAATCAGATGTTTCCTAATGTTGCCATTAGATATATGTTTTGCTCTGCAAATGCCTCTTTTACTAATTTTGGTGATGCTAATATCCCGCCTTGGCCTGATTAAATCTCTTGTTGCCACTGTTTTAGGAACCATAGTATTATTTCTGGGAGAAGTAATATTTTCAGTAATTTTACTATACGGGCTGGGAATTAATCCTGGAGCCGCTGGTAATACTCTCTATTTTTTGCTCACTCCCCTGCCCCAAATTTTTCTGACATCAATCATATTATATCTTTGTATTAGATTTAAATTTCATTTGTTTAACTTTAAAGAAGCAACTCTGGAACCTTCCATACCCCTTAAAAACAAGCGCTTGCAAACTATAGCAGGGCTGGTCTTCATACTCTTGCTGGTCACAGTGGTACAACTTGTTTTTAGTATGTCAGTTATGAACCAGGAATTTACCTTGTTCGAAACTCTACCTCTATCAACCATCGCAATTTTTTCTACCACCGTTTTAATTATGGGTTTTGCAGCTATAGTATTCTTAATCTTACAATTGGTTGAATTAACCCAAAAAGAAATTGAGTATCAAATGCAAACTTTATATATTAATACATTGGACGAGTTATACACAACCTTACGCAGTGACAGGCATGATCTAATAAATCATTTACAAACTATTTACGGTTTTAACCAATTGGGTTATAATAAGGAAATAAAGGTATATTTAGATGAGCTAATGGGAGATGGTGTCCTCTCCAACCAGCTGGTAGACACGGGCACACCAGGTTTAACAGCCATATTTTACATTAAATCAGGAATAGCCCGGGCAAATGGTATTAACTTTAACGTTACTGTGGGCAAAAAGATTGATAGCCTTAAAATACCCCCCTATGAATTAAATAATATTCTGGGCAATTTAATTAATAATGCTTTTGATGCTGTAAGGCCTTTGGATGCCAGCCAAAGGACAGTAAACGTTCATATTGGATCCGATGATGATAACCTCATCTTCACGGTTTCTAATTATGGTTACCTTAGTGACCAGGTCAAACAAAACATAATGCGCAAAGGTTTTAGCACCAAGGGTGAAGGCCATTCCGGATTAGGTCTATATATTTGCCGGCAATTGGCCCAAAAATATGGAGGGAGCCTCAAGGTAAGCAATACTGATGATCATATGATAGAATTTGCAGTATTCTTCCCCACTAATCAGTCAAAGGGGGCTTTTAATGAATTTGATGGCCAGAAAGCTGGCTCATTTACTGGCTGAAAACAGCAATGGCTCGTTCTTTGAAGATGAAATACGCTATGGTTTGGAAATAGCCCTGGGGGCTTTATGGCAGATAATAATTATAGCCCTCACAGCATTGTTATTAGGAATAGCTAAAGAAGTCCTATCTGTAGCATTATCCGCTGCAGTATACCGAAGATATTCGGGTGGCCCCCACTGTCAGACTTTTTATCGGTGTACACTTACCAGTCTAGTAACCTTTGTTGGACTTGGATACATATCTGGAAACATTCCTTTCTCATACTTATCATTCTATATTGCATTTATTGCTGCATTTACCGTATTGATAATTCACTCCCGGGTCCCGGTTGACAATCCTATTAATCCTATTTCAGATAAACAAATTATCAGGAAACGTAAGCAAAAGTCTTATTTCATGGTGTTTTTAGTGCTGCTGGCCAGCATATATACCGGTTACATTTCAGAAGGGAAACTGGTTTCCATAGCGCTTTTGTTGGGCTTGCTGTGGCAGAACTTTACCCTTTTGCCATGGGGTCGATCATACATTTATTTATGGGATCGGCTTTTCGATAAAGTAGAAAAACTTTTTCATGGGAAGGAGGTGACGGAATGCTAACCAAATGTAGAACTATGGTATGTTCATCCCTGGCTGCCGTTTTCGCATTTGTTGCAGTTGGCCCTATAGGTCCATGTTGTCCATTTTGGTTTTACCAACCGGAGCTACCCCAAAAAGAATAATCTAAAAATCAGGAAAAGGTGACATAGGGCGGTTCTATTGACACCTTCATTTTTGAAGTGATTAATGTAAAGGACGCGGCTATTTAATTCCAGGAAAGATTTAGAAGTGAAAAATGTGCAGATGACAATATCTGCGCAATGGTTTTTTCAATAAGGCAGCTCGCTCGGATAATTGGACCGAGCCGGCAAATAATTGAAAAGGAATTGATTTAGGTGGCAGGAGAACCGTCCACACCTACCTGGGAAAAATCACCTTGAAAATGGTACCGGTCGGACCGGTCTCCACCTCTATCCTGGCATTGTGTCTATTGGCAATGCTATAACATACCGGCAATCCCAGCCCGACACCGTAAGGTTTGGTGGTAAAAAAGGGAGTACCTATTCTCTCCAGAACTTCGGTTATCATGCCATGACCCTGGTCTTGTATAACCAGATTTATCCCATCACTGTTTTTAAATGTCTTAATAGTCAAATCCCCACCCGCGGACATGGCATCAATCCCATTAACCACCAGGTTAAGAATCAACTGACGAATCTCGTCTTTATCCATTGTCACGTCGGGGATATCATCTAGTTCCAGTTTAAGATTTATATCGCCTTTCATGGCCTGAGCTAGCAGCACCGGTAATAGAGTCTTAATCTTCTCGTTTAGATTTTGCCGTTTTAGTTCAATAGGCTTGTTCTTTGCCAGGGATAGAAACTCCGTTATGACGGCTTTAGCCCTATCCATTTCCCCTATCATTAAATCAATATATTCCCTGTCTTCTATATACCTGTCCTGGCTCTTAAATAACTGCAGGAAGGCTTTGACCTTGGTCATGGGATTTCTAACTTGATTGACAATACTGGCAGCCATTTCGCCGATTAGATTCAAGCGGTCTAAACGGCCCATTTCACTCTGGTACCGTCTTAAATCGGTAATATCGTAAGAAATCGTTAGGATACAATCCTCCCCCTGCCAGTTGATGGCAACACCTGACAATAGCACTGTCAAAATTTCACCTGACTTCCTCAGCATACGGGCTTCGAAATTTTTGACACGGCCTTCCCTATGAATTATCTCTATGAATTTATCCCGCTCACTTAAATCTGCCCACATTTTGGAATCGGTGACCCCGGTTTTCATCAGCTCTGCTCCATAGTCAGTTTTCTTGCCAAATACTTCATTAATCTCACGAAATAATCCATCTTTTACTGATACAATCGCCATAACCAGCGGGTTAGTGTCAAAAGCTTTATAAAACTGTTCTTGGGATAAACGCAAGGCCTCTTCGGCCTTTTTATATTCAGTTATGTCAATCAAGGAAGCAAGTAAATACTTCTCTCCCTCTAAATCTAAAATATTGACTGCCATCAATGCAAAAACAATCTCTCCAGATCTTTTCCGAATTTTAGTTTCAAAATTCTCGAAATATCCCTGTTTTGAAAGCTGTTGCATCATGTCCTCTTTCTCTTGCAGGTCTCCCCAATAATCCAAAGCATATTCACCTACAAGCTCTTCATGGCTATAACCCAATAATTCTGATATTTTCCTATTTACGTCAACAAACCTATTATCCTTTAACCTAGTAACGGCCATGGCTGCTTGATTGTTGTGAAAGGCTTTAGAAAACTTCTGTTCAGACAAACGCAGAGCTGCTTCGGCTTTCTCTCGCTGGGTTATATCTCGGATAATAACGGTAGATAGAATACGACCATCACTGTCTTTAAAGAGTTTAGAGGTAACTTCGCCGGGAAATTTAGTGCCGTCTTTTCGTACCATGGTCATCTCGCTATAGTAGTTACCGCCCTTTTCTCTTTCTTGAACGGCGGCCATAACCCGGAGATCATCCAGATCTACTATTCCATTCCTGCCCACTGCCTGCAACTCAGCTTCACTTCTGCCAAACATACGACAAGCAGCCGGATTGGCTGATAGTATGGTACCATCGGATAAGTTTAATATAATACCATCCATACTGTTATCAAAAATACTCCGGTAACGTTCTTCACTTCCAGTTAGTCTTTCTTTATCTCTAACATATTCAGTCACAACATTTCATCCTTCCGATCAATAAAATGCGTTTTTATTGATTATACAATCATTATTTAATCATTTGAGAAATCCGGCGAAATATGTTGCTGATAATTTGGTGACAGGAGAACCGTCCCCGTGACATTTTCCTTTTGATTTTAATAAACCACCGCAATGCAAAAAGAAATATGACTGCGGCCGCTATGATTTTCATAATTATTAACACAATATTTAAAATTTTGCCAAGGATTGTATTCTCGTTATTTTGGGGGCAATCGACGGATATAGTGCCCAGATTGCCGTACATTAAATCACTGTTGTCTTTCAAACGCATGTTTATATTTAGTTGGACATTTTCATCATCGGGATTATTGACAGCGACATAGTCAATCACTATATCGTTAACATCAATATTTTTATGTAATAGTCGGGTATAGTTCTCAGCTTTGATCTGGTTGATTATCTTTTGGAGCTTTTGTAAATTATCCGGGGGATTGGCAAGGTTGTCCCGGGTGACAGCCGGAAGCATTATCTGCGCTTGGGTAAATTCATTGAAGCCGTAATCCAGCAAGGCTTTGGTGTCAGTATATACTGCGATGTTTTGGCTTTTTAAAACCACTGCAATAAGTTCCCGGTCGCCCCTCTGAGCGGCGGTAACCAGCGTTCTCTGGGATTCCTGGGTATAACCGGTCTTGCCTCCTATAACCCCCTCGTATTCATACCTGCCACATGGGAACATTTTATGTTGGGCCCATAAATAGCGGGGTTTGGATTGCATGTTGGTAGGAGGAATTTCATATTTTGAGGTTCCAAATATTCTGCAGAACTGATCGTTTTTTAAGGCCGTTTGGGTTATCATGGCCATATCATAGGCGGTGGTGACATGGTCATCCTTATACAGACCATTGGCGTTAGTAAAGTTGGTATGCAGCGCACCCGCCTCATTCGCCCGTTCATTCATTAGTTTTATAAATTCCGGGATGCTGCCGCTGACATGTTCGGCAATACCATTGCAGGCTTCATTGGCAGACGGCAGTATAGCCGCCATCAAGGCTTGTTCCAGGGTGATTTGCTCTCCTACGTCCAGGGCAATGTGGGATGAACCTCTTTCAATACTGAAAACTGCTTCGCGGGACATGGTTATTATGTCATTCAAATTACCGTTTTCAATGCCCAGCAGGACAGTCATAATTTTAGTTATAGATGCCGGGTACAGCTGTTCATCCATATTTTTGGCAAATAGCACCTGGCCGGTTCTGGCATCCATCAGGACAGCTGCTTCGGATTCTATGATGGGATACAGGGGATATGAGGTCTGCGAGATCTCCTCAGCATAAACTGGAAGGATATTAGAAATTACTATGATAATAGCTATAAATGTTGTTAATATCTTTTTCACTGATTAAACTCCTCTGTGTGCAATGTTATGTATGTTTAGATTCCGCTCGACAGCGACTGGATTGACAAATGCATATTATCCTTCCTTTTTCACCTATAGTTCAAAATTTGCGGCCAACCCAACTAATAACCCCGCTTAATAGTTCCATCTTTTGCATGAAAATCCTGCTTGTAAGTTGGATATAACTTTTTCGATTAAAATATTTAATCGCTCTCCCTTTCTATATTCTGGATGATCATGCCTATTTTTCTATTTTTATGCTAAACTTCTATATAAATGTTAGGTTTTAATATTGCTTGATTCAATTAGTACGATTATTTACCTTTGGGGCAGTAAATAATCATTAGTATGTGGCATGGTATTGCCTAATTTCTTTTTGAGGACAATGCGAATGATTATTAACCATGGGGGAGTTATAAGTGACGAGAATTATTCCTGGTGCCAGTGAGATGACTGCTCGTATATTTCACCATAGCTCAGATATGATTGCGATCATCAGCAGGGAGCACCTCATTTGGGTAAACCAATGTTTCCTAGATACTTTGGGTTATTCAAAGGAGCAGGTTGTGGGCCAATCCGTCTATGATCTGGGTATCATTTCATCAGAGGATAATACCATGTGCAGAATATATGAAGCCTTACAGACCCAGGGCGAAATTAGAAACATTGAGTATCATTACCATGCGAAATCAGGCCAAACAATTTACCTTCTGTTTTCAGGTTTCAACATTACTTATAATGATGAAGCCTGTTGGTTGTTCATTATTAAAGACGTTTCCGCTCAGAAAAGTTATGAGCAGGAGCTTACCCGCTTAGACCGCTTAAACCTTATCGGGGAAATGGCTGCCACGGTGGGTCATGAAGTCCGCAATCCTATGACAACCGTGCGCGGCTTTTTACAGATGCTGCAGATGAAAGAGCCTGCTTCTTCAGAAAATTGCCTCTACTATAATATTATGATTGAAGAACTAGATCGAGCTAATGCTATTATTACGGAGTTCTTGAGTGTGGCGCGGGGCAAGGTTATCGATTTAAGACCGCAATGCATAACCCGGATTATTTCAGCCCTTCATCCCATGATTCATTCCCAGGCTATTATGAAAGATCTAAATTTGGTCATTGATATGGGTAGTCCCCCTCAACTCATGCTAGATGAGCATGAAATTCGCCAGATGGTTTTGAATCTAGCCCACAACGGGTTGGAATCTATGCTTCCGGGAGGTACTTTAACAATCGGTACCTGGCAGGACGAATCTGGAGTTACACTGTATATTAGAGACCAGGGCTCCGGCATTGCTCCTGAGCACTTGGAAAAAATCGGCACTCCTTTTTTCACTACCAAGGAACGCGGAACCGGTCTTGGATTATCAGTTTGCAGATCAATCGCTGCCAGACATGGAGCCAGGATAGAAATCGATACCGGACCCCAGGGTACAACTTTTAAGATTCATTTCCCGCTTATAAACGATCATTGGGAGGGAGTGACTTCGTCATCCCCCCTGATACCCTGATTGTATTTCCCCCTAATAACTGCGCTGTGTCCAAACTGCAGGTAGTAAATATCACCTGATTTTCATTTGCATATTCTCTTATAATTCTCACCGTTTCTCCCCTGCGATCAGAATCAAGATCAACCAGACAATCATCCAGAACTACCCAACCTTGGCCCGCCTGGAAAATGTGCTCCAGCAGGGCAAACCTCAACGCCAGAGCGGCACTGTCATATGTCCCCGATGATAGGAGGTTTACCGGTATCCTGACCTCATCATACCGGATCAGACCCAGGTCGAAATCCTCTTCAATCAAACCCACCTTATAGTTACCAAGGGTTGTGGACGACAAATATCTACTGAAGGAGTCTATCAGAGGTTGAAGCGAGTCCGAACCCATTTCTGCTAAAGTTTCTGCCAATGCCTCTCTTATTTTTAATAGCTTGCCTACCCGCAATTGGTTTTTGCCGAATTCCTTCTCCGCTATCTCATATTGCAGCTTTAGTTCTTCATATGATTCCTCGGGAAGCTCTCTTTCTTTTGCATCACGGTCTTTCCAGTGTTGGCGAAGTTCTACCTCACCATGCTTCAATTTATCTCGCAAGCTTTTTAGATGTGACCTGAATTCCCCGGCATTAATAATACCTTGTGGCAAAGGCTGCAATTTACCCAGTTGTTCCTCCAACCCCCTCTTTTCTACTTCCTGATCGACAATGGCATCCAACAATTGGGCCTGGTTAGTGTATTTTTCTTGCCATTCTTGTAACTTATTGTTGGAGGTTATTAAGCCGGCTTTGATTTTAATGATTCTGTTCTCAAGTTCTTCTCTCTCTTGTTGTATAACAGGCAGGGGCCGGGTCGAATCTATAGTACCCAGTTCCTGCAATCTGGTCTTCATCTCCTCATCTTTCTGCCCCCCCAGCAATTTGGCGGTCAGTTGTTCGGCGGACGTTATTTGCCGATTGATTTCGTCTAGCCGATTTTTTATGCTCCTGGCTTCATCCAGGTCCTTAACCTTGAGGGTTTCCAATAGTTCCACAAATGCGGTTTGGCTTCTGGTATGGTCAGCCTTGATTTGCTCAAAGTCAAACTCGCCGGATTTTACTTCAATTTCAGCCATTTCACCTAATCTGATCTTCAAGTATCCATTGGCGTTTATTTGACTCTCAATTAACCGAGTTTCATTTTCCAAATCCCTGGTGATCCATACCTCCAGGTCTGCTTGCTTCTGAACGGTAGCCAGCATCTGGCCGGCTTTCATTGCCGTAGAGGCGGAATTTATGCTTTGATTCAAAACTTCTAATTTCTTTATATCCTGGCCAGAAATTATGGCCATGCTTTGCCTGGTTGCGTTTAATTTGCCAAGCAAATGCTGGTTATCTTCCACGGTTTTTAATGTCTGGGTAAGGGTTTCCTTTTCTTTTTGACTCCGTTGGGCATTTTCTTCAGCTTTGGTTTGCTCTAATTGCTTTAACAAATCTGGCAAAATACCGGCCTGATTTCGATACTCAGTTTCCAATGCCGGCCATTGGTTGGCTATGGCTTTCAATTCACTGCTGTGATTCCTTAATGCATTTAACCGGGGTTCTATGATAGCTCTTTTAATGATGTCTTCTTCCAGGGGTTCCATTTCTTTAAGCTCCAGGTTTATGATATTATTTTTGCTTTCACATTCGTGTAGTTGTTGGCCTATATTGTGCAGTTCCTGCTCAATATTAAATACCCGCTGCATCTCCTGGCGCAGCTTTTCCTTTTTATAGTAACTAGCCAACACTTTTCCCACCCCGGTCTTAAATATTTTGTTGTTCTGGGGGCGTTTATTATCATAATCCCATCTCTTCAATAGTTCTTCGAGTTCCCTGTCAATATCCGCCCGCAATTCATCTACAGATACTCCGTCCAAGTTCATTATGGCTTCTCTTAATAAGGAATTGACGGAGTTCATAGTCTCCCGGTCACGAAGCTTGTACAGCATTTCTTTTAATTGGCTCTGGCGGGCAAACACGATGTTCTGATAGGTTTTCGGCCCCAGTTCGAAAATATCTTTCATCAGGTCATCAATATCAGCTTCGACAGTAATAATACTTCCGTCTGGTTTCTTTAAAAAAATGCTGTTATTATTTCCCCATTGCCTGGAGAGTTTATATTCCAGATCGTTAATGGAAAAAAGCACTGTCCCCTCTATGAAATCGCCGGATGGGTGGGGCATATATTGAGTCAGGAATTCCTTGTCATCACTTCTATTCTTTTTCAGGCTGCTGCTAGTAAATAAGACAGAAAACAAGGCGTTTATTATGGTGCTTTTGCCGCTTTCGTTGTCACCTAAAATTACATTAAGCCCCTTGTCAAACTTGAGGTTCAGGTCCTTTAAGCCGGCAAATTGAGTGCTGGTTAATTGCTTGATGTACAATTATTTCACCTGCCTTATCATTTCATAGGCAGTCTGCAAAGCCTCCGGATCATCGGCTAACTTTTGTAATAGTCGGTAGGGAAAAGAACCATGGGTGAATTCACGTTCTATTATGGCTCTACTGGCTTTCCGTCTCAACTCTGAATCGTCATAGCTAAAATAGAATAACCCATCTTCCCACGCTCGGTAAAAACTCTGCCTTTTTTCCAATAATTCCTCATCAACACTGCCGCTAAGGTTTAACCGCACCAATTTATTCCCGGCGTCCTCATCTATAAGATTATTAGTAAGCCCGGTGAAATCATCCTCAGTATTGATTCTCCATTCCAGATCATAGAACTTATACTGCCCCGGGTGCACGCTTTGAGCCCTAACCGTCTTATCCTCTCGAATCTCCAGCAGCCAGGCATTTCCTTGACGAGAATAGTTCATGCCGTCGGGTTCAGGGGTACCACAGTTGAAGATTCTAGAACCGCTTACGGTATCAACATCGGGATAGCGGACATGACTGTGTCCTAACAGCCATAGATCCAGGGGGATATCCTCCAGTTGTTTTCTGCTCATAAAGTAATAAATGCCTTCTATGTCGGCTGAGGTGCCTTCCAGGGCACCGTGGGCGATACCGATGTTTATGCGGTCAGGGTCAATTATTCCCGTCTGTTCTATCCAACCGATATTATTGGTATCGGAATGCTTCTGGTTGCAATAGGCGGGAAAGATGTCCACGTTCAGGTCATAGGGCTGTAGATGGCAGACCTTGTTTTCATTAAGAAGAATAAGTTTGTCGCCCCTATCTTCCCTAAATCTTTTCCATAAGTCATTTATTCCGTCATCATAATCGTGATTGCCCGGAAGTACTAAAACACACTCACCTTCAAAATGTCCCAAAATAAGCAATACTTCAGCGATTAAACTTTTGCTTATTCTTGTATTTTCGAATAAATCCCCGGCTACTACAAAAATATTGCACCCTGCTTCATTGGCCGTATCAACAAGTTTCGCCAAGACGTCAATGCGAGCCTTAACCAGCTTTTCTTTTATGCCGTCAGGGTACCTGTTAAATTTCATGCCAATATGCAAATCACCGGTATGAAGTATTTTCATACTCATCAAGCCCCCTTCTTATTAACTTAACCTTTCCACCGCTAGAGGCAAACATGATGTTTTGATCAAGTATGGTACTATTTTACCACTATATCTTAGCCGTTTAAGAGCACCTCTTCATCACAATCGAACAGGTAAAGGTAGCTGGCTTTGACCCGTTGGCCCAATATTTTCTCCAGAGCTGTCTTATAGAGATCAACCTGCACCTTATATTTATCTATGAGCTCGGCCCGGTTGCGATCTGTTATTCGATCAGTTTTGTAATCCACCAGGACCAACTCATCATCTTCTTGAAAATATAGATCAATAACTCCCTGCAGCAAGAGTTGTTCGTCACAGTTGTCCAAACCATGAAAAATAGAGGCGGCTGGATATAGGAGGTTAAAGGGAACCTCTCGATATACTCCATTGGCCTGTAATACTCGTTGCCCCAATGGCGAACGGAAGAATTTCATAATTCCTTCTACATCAACTACCCCGGCTTCTTCTTCCCGCAGCAGTTCTTTATTTACCAGTTCGCCCACCTGCTCATCAATTTGCGCCTCGGTATGGACCCTTTTCAAATCTAGATGTTGCATGACAAAGTGCAATATAGTTCCTTTAGCAGCACCACTAAAGGACATCGTTGCGCCTCCGGCCGGGGCAGTTTTCATAAACTGCGGCTGGGCGGTCATAGGGAACATACTCAGCGCTAGATTTTCCAAATCTCCGGCCTGCAAATTCTGGACCTGACTTACAGATATTTTCGATGGGATGTTAACCGCCTTAGGAAAAGAATATTGCCAGTTCAATCTCGACCAGATTTTTTCCTGTTCGGCGGAATTCGGTGCTAGCAGTTGTTCCTGCAACATCGTGTTAAAATCAGTAACTACCTTTTTTTGTTGCAAGGCCCAGGTGTCATCGGAATGCTTGATTATCGTGACCGTCCACTTGTAATTTAATTCCTTTTGCTCCCGATCTTTGAAAAGCATTAAGCTTAACTCCTGTAATTTTTCACCGTCGGGATGGCGCATTACTACGGGACCAATCCAATCCAGGTGGCATCTCCCCCTGGCCAGCTGAAAGGGGGTGACACTTTTACTCCATTTCCTGACCCGGCGGCTCAGATGATTTACAGAGCCTATTAAAATCAGTTTATCCCGGGGGCGGGTACAGGCCACATAGAGTATGCGCATTTCTTCAGCCAGGCTCTCCATCTTAATCGAGTTTTTCAGAGCAATGCGGGCTATGGTATCCCGGGTTACTCTAATCTCAGGGTTCACATAACGGGGACCGATCCCCAAATCTTTGTGAAATAATACTTGGGCGGTGGTATCACTGAGGTTAAACCCTCGGCCCAAACCGGCTAGTATCACGACAGGAAACTCCAGGCCTTTACTTTTGTGAATGCTCATGATACGTACTACATTTTCAGTTTCTCCCAGGATTTTTGCCATCCCCATATCGCCGCTGCCAGCCTGAAGTTTATCGACAAATTTGATGAAATGGAACAGGCCTTTTAGAGAAGTAGCCTGATACTGGTTAGCTCTATCCAGTAGAATTCTTAGATTGGCCTGACGCTGCCGGCCTCCGGGCATGGCGCCCACATAGTGATAATAGCCGGTTTCCAGCAACAGCTGCCAGATAAACTCATCCATATTCATAAATCTAGCTTCCTCTTTCCAGGAGTTGAGACGATCAATGAATACCTGCAGTCGTAGCTGCAGCTCGTCTTGATGATGGGTAATATAGTATTCTACCGCCTCATAGTAGGAAGAAGCCTTACTACCGGCTCTAATAGCTATCAAATCCTCGGTGGAAAATCCCCCCAGCGGGGATCGCAAAACACTGAGGAGAGGTATATCCTGTCTTTTATTATCGATCAGGTTTAAGAGATTCATGAAAATATTGATCTCAGTGGTCTGAAAATAACCCCTGTCTACATCTGCATAGACTGGTATGCCGGCCGCCATTAAAGTTTCATAATATATATCTGCCTGCTGACGGGTGGCCCGTAAAAGGATTACCATATCCCTGTATTCCAAAGGCCGCAGGCAACCCTTTTGGGAATCATAAAAAGACTGACCGTATAATTCATCTATTTTAGCTGCAGCGATGAGGGCTTCAACTTCTACAGCGCCCGGTGTCTCTTCCGTCTCATCGTCAGTCTGCTCTTGAGGCTGCGAAGAGTGGGATTCTTTATCTATCAGTATTAACTCCAGCTTCGACGCATCTAACTCCTCACTGGTATCGGCAGGAATATCCACCCCCGAGTGCAAATAAACCTCTTCATTATAATCGATTTCGCCCAAAGCTCGGGACATTATCTGATAGAAAATATCGTTGACGCCAGCAATGATGGCTGGCCGACTGCGAAAGTTCTTGCTCAAATCTATACGCCGCTCTGGCGACCCGTCCTGGCTTTGATAAGCTTCAAATTTATCCAAAAACAAAGATGGGTCAGCCAGACGAAAGCGATAGATGCTCTGCTTGACATCCCCCACCAGGAATATATTGTCGGGCCTCTTGATTAGATTCAAAATGGTCTCCTGAACCAGGTTGCTGTCCTGGTATTCATCCACAAATATATATTCATACTGGCGCCGGTATTCCGCGGCTATCTCCTGATCGGCCAGGATTGCCAGTGCATAATGTTCCAAATCATTGAAGTCAACTATACCCTTGTCGGTTTTCTGTTCGCGATAGCTTTGCTCAAAGGCATGGACCAATTCATATAAATAGACCATGCTTGAATGCAGTTCATTCAAGTCACAGCGGAACTCTTCCGGGCTTTGAAACAGTATCTTGGTCAGCATATCTTTGATTACCTTTTTACCCTGGTCCCGCAGTTCCTTGACTTCATCCTTCAGATCAGCATCTGTATCGCTATCCGCCCGGGGCAGTCTCTGGTGTTTAACCTGGGTCAATTGCTCATAGAATTCAAGTATTCCATTATTAAGAGCTGATATCAGCTCTTTTACAATATCAAGATCGCTCCGGAGGGCAACCTGGTAAGCGTTTGGCCCCTGGGGGAGTCGGGCAATCTCCAGTGCTTCACTGAATATATCTTGAACTCCAGCCAGCTCGATCTCCAACTGGCTGGTAATGCTTTGGATCCAGGGACATTTACTGAATTCATCTCCATCCAGGTTAAAATCATCGGCCCTCTCCTGCAGCCAGGCCAGTGGTTCCGGTTTACTCTGTATAAATTCATAAGTGCGTAATACCAGCTTCTGTAAAGGAGTATCATCTTTCCCCCCTCCGAACATTTCTACCAGGTTCAAGAAATCAGCTGAGTTTCTCTCGTATTCCTGTTCAAACAGCTCCTCCATGACTTCAGCCTTTATAATGGCAGTTTCGGTATCATCCCCGACTCGAAACCGGGGATTAATATTGATCATATGAAAGTATCTTCTGACTATATCCATACAAAAGGCATGCAGGGTACTTATAGAGGCCCGGTTGAGCAGATTTATCTGGGATCTAAGGTATTCTTCATTTTCACTATTGTCTTCCAATTGGGCCAGAAGAGTTGAACTGATTCTCTCCCGCATTTCTCCAGCGGCTGCCTGGGTAAAGGTTACTATTAACATCTGATCAATATTAACCTTATCCTGCAGAATGAGCTGGATAATACGTTCGACCAGTACTGCCGTCTTGCCCGAACCTGCGGCTGCTGCTACCAGCAGGTTTTTATTTCTGTCCCGGATGGCCTCCTGCTGTTCTTCAGTCCATTTACGCATCTGCAGGCACCTCCTTTTTCCTTTCTATCCGGGTTATGACTTCGTCATTCGTTAAGGGCTTGATATTCCTATAATTGTTATCCTCCAGCAATCTGTCAAACTGGCAGATAGACAGGTACGAACAAAATGTACAGGCGGTATGATTACCGCTTTTAATCGGTTCTATTTTTGCCTGACCGCTGGTAATCTCTCGGCCAATCTTACCCAATAATTCCTCCACATGCATTATAAGGGCGGTAAAGTTTTCATTGGTAAGAACTGAAGAGCTTTTATAAAACCCTCCATTCACCGTCAGTGCAACTGGAATAATGTCGGAATTCCCAGCAATCTCTTTATCCAGCCGGGTGATTAAATGGGCATCCTCAAGCACCAGGCCTTTCATCTTAAGCTTTTTAGCTATCTCCTGTTCAATGTTCTCTATTAGGCTCGATTCGGTATTGATCAACGGGTCATCTATCTTGAAGTAAAATATCCCCGCCGGCTTGAGTTCTCCTCTCTGCAACCCGGCAGAACTGGCCAAAACCGCCTGCAGATAGATAATGAGCTGCAAGGATAATCCATGATAAACATCGGACAGCTTGAAATCCTGATTGCCGGACTTGTAGTCAATTATTTTGACGTAAGTTCCGTCTTCCTCTTCCAGCAGGTCAACCCGATCAATTCTGCCCACCAGATATAATTTCTGACCGTCTCCCAGTTCAATTTCGATAGCGGGAAAAGGACATCCTGGACCAAAACTAACTTCATATTGCAGTGGTTCAAACTCGCCCCGCTGCAGATGCTGGGTCAAAACCCATACCGCCCGGCGGCTGATTCTCTTCAGGCGCTGTACCAGGTATTGATAACGATGATTGCTGGCAAATATCCCATGATTATGGGCGGGTACCAGTTCATCCATAATGTCATCCATAATGCGGTCCGACTCACTTCGTTCCAATTCCATCCACTTTTTATTCTCCTGGCGGAGCTGCAGGGCAAAAGAAAACAGACAGTTATGGAAAAGTTCGCCTATATCGGGGGCTTCCACCGTATAAACCTTTCTATCCTGCGGCTTTAAGCCGTAGCGAATAAAATGGGCAAAGGGACAGTTAATAAATTGCTCAACCCGGGATACCGTTGAGTATAGAGGTAATGAATAGAGCCGGTTGGCATTGTCAGCCCCAATAATCCCAACCTGGTTGCGATGGAATAAGCCCTCCCGCATTAATGCCAAGCTCTCCTGCCAATCGTGCTGTCCATGGTACCAACTGTAAACATCCCCCCAGAAATCCTCAATAGGCTTGGAATCCAGGTGCAGGCGCATGTTTTCAACCAGGTATTTGAAAGTACTGGCAGGCGTAGATATCTGGTGCAGTTCAACGCTGCGATGTTTAACCACATCACTGTTGGTCGATAGTTCGGGATATAAGCGCTGGAAGCGGTCGATTAAGAGGGAAGGACGCAGGGCTTTGCCTGCTCCATCTGCCATTGCATAAGATAAGCCCAGATAATGCTGAGGTTTGCTCAAGGCAGTATAGATTAAAAATCTTTCTTCAGTGAATTTTTTGTTTCTCTCAAACCCCAGATCCACACCCCTTTCCAGGAGCAACTCTTTCTCGAACTCAGATAATATTCCTTCTTCCTCCGGACCAGAGGGTATAACTCCATCATTGACGCCTAATACCAACAGTCCTTTAATGTCATGACTCTTGGATCTCTGAATATTCCCCACCAGAACTTGATCAATAGTAGTGGGTATTATTCCCACTTCCAGGGATATAAAACCTGCCTCCAGGATGCGCAGGTACTCTTTGAGGGTAACTTGTTGCTCCCCCAGTATCTCCACCATCTGATCAAAAATATCCAGGACTATATTCCATATCTGTGTATTCTCACGTACCACATCAAATCGGCCCTGGTCGTTCATCTTTTCTATCCATGTTTCTAAGCGGGCCTGAACTCCTATGTCGATCAGGTACTCATAGTGCGCCCTGCAAATAGCGGCGATGGTGTTTTTGCCACTCACCTTTTTTTCCAGCTTTTGCAGCGGAATTACCAGCGCTTCTCTATATTTATTTAATTCGACGCTGGACTCGTGATTATCCAGGAAAAATTCCTGTTGCCAGCGCTGACCCTTGATGCCGTACTGGAGTACAAAATTCTCCAGTCTCTCCACCTGATCGTTTTCCAGGCCGCTAAAACCGGTCTTGAGGAACGAGAAGACATCCTCATAGCGGTATCCCCGTCTGATTACTTCCCCGGACGATAAAATCAGCTTAATAATGGGGTTGTTCATGATATCCCTTTTCTGATCCATAAAGGCGGGAATTTTATATTCATTGAAAACTCTTTTAATCAGGGGGCCGTAATTGCTCATATCATTGCAGACAACTGCGATATCTTGCCATCTCCAGCCTCGATCCCGCACCAGCTCCACGATCTGGGCAGCAGCATATTCCAACTCGCTGTTGGTGTTGGCAGCGGCGAACAGTTCTATGCCCTCAACCTCTTCACGGTAACGCCGGCCTGGATAAGCATAAAGTTCTCTTTCCAGGTGCATGATGGCAGGGTTCTTAATTCCAGCCGTATTCTGGTTATCCAGGTTAATTATTTCCTCAGGTAAACCGCGTTCCCGCGCCATGGCCTGTATCTTACGGAAGCTGCGCCGGGATAGACTGAACAAATCTCTATCCCGGGACTGGTTCTTGTAATCCAGAGTCAGGCTGATAGTGATTTCCCGGGTCATAAACATAAGTTTATCAATAATTTTGAGGCTCTGCGGAGAAAATGTGGAGAAGCCATCCAGCCATATCCTGGTATTGTTCAGAAATCGGGCTGATTCAATTTTCTCGATCAGGAGGTTGAGGTAGTCATCGGTATCCAGATAGCGTTCCCGCAGATATTGGTTAAAGTGGTCATAAATGAGGGCAATATCACCTATCTTTTGTTTGATGATAAGCTCATCTTCTCCATCCATGCTGGCCCGGAGCTGCGCGGGAGATATATCCCGCCCTTTCAATTCGGACAGCAATTCGCCCAGTTTCGGAACAAAGCCTTCTTGAGCGGCAGCCTTTTTATATATGGTTAACCCCCGGGCAACCTCATCGATCATCTTTCTTAAGACCATATTTTTACCCTGTTCATTAAGCAAGGTTCTGGTCAATCCCCCGACCTCATTGAAAACTCTGGTGGCCAGCCTGGTAAAACTCAAAACTTCTACCCTTATAATCCCGGGCAGATTTAATTTTGTAATCAGATCGCGTTCCGATTGCAGAGTAAACTGTTCGGGAACCAGCAGGATCAGGTGATCTTGCCCGCCCTCCCCGAGGCTCTGCTTTATTTCCTGCCGCACTCGTTCGCTTTTACCGCTGCCGGATCTTCCCACAATATATCGTATAGCTATCTTATTCACCCCCAGAATTGACCTGTTACATAATAATTCGCCTGAAGACGCGGAAAATCCTCTAGGGGGGTGTCAAGGGGACGGGGTTGTTGGCAACATAATGTTGTCAACAACCCCGTCAGAGACTGCTGAAAAAGTGCTCTTTTGCGTGTCATTGTTATGAATACTAACGGTCAGAAGGGCA
>ENA-UOOK01002199-UOOK01002199.1-fermentation-metagenome-genome-assembly--contig:-NODE-2199-length-24411-cov-4.983207_pt1 | contig 24411 bp, 25 predicted proteins | sample MGYA00245777_ERZ724023 | MGnify/ENA primary metagenome ERZ724023 (study PRJEB28704, sample SAMN03018312) | fermentation metagenome | biome: anthropogenic terrestrial biome; feature: soil; material...
TTCGCACAGGGAACGGATGTTCCAGGGGACAGCAACGGCGACAAGATAGTCTCTGTGGAGGAGGTGGCTGCGGCGGAGAAGCTCGCAAAGGAGGGGAAGCTCTCTGCAGATGAGCTGCAGGAGATCAAGCACATCCATGAGAAGTATCCTATCAATATCACTGACTCGGCAAACCGGACAGTGACGATCTACAAGCCAGTGAAGAGATTGATCAGTCAGGGAACTTTTGCTCATGAGGCGGTATTTTTGCTTAAGGCTCAGGATAGGCTTGTGGCGCTGACGAGTACTGCCCAACAAGTCTATGAATTCATTCCTGGAATAAAAGAAAAGCCGTCCATAGGAGACTATAGAGAGGTAGACTATGAGAAAGTTATAGAGAGTCGGCCTGATGTTTATATCCTTGGCAGCAATAGAACTTTGCCAGACGTAGAGAAGAAATTGGAGCCATTGGGGACAACTATTGTAGTTTTGGGCTTCTCCAAGATGAACATGTTCGAGAAGGAGTTCCGTACCCTTGCCAGATTGCTGGAAGAGGATGAAAAGGTGGAAGAGTATCTTGGCTGGAGAAATGGCTATCTTAAGATGATTCAAGAGAATACGGCGGATTTAGCTCAAAAACCGCGCGTTTACGTTGAATATCCCGGCTGGGACTGGAAAACACCAATAAATTACGAAGTAGTGTCAATGGCAGGGGGCTTCAATATAGGCAGCACACTCAATAAAACATCTACCAGCTCTGTGGAGGTAATAAGCCCTGAGTGGGTATTGACGCAAAATCCAGAGCTGATAATCCTGCCCGCCTTCGTTGATACTGTAACCGATTTCACCGGCTATCACGTTAACAGTCCGGATAATGCCAAGAAGTTTATTGCGGATATGTCAAACAGAACTGGATTTAATAATATTGATGCGGTGAAGAACGGTCGGCTCTATGTCTTAGACGGTGAAACAGGTTCCGCCTGCCGGGGTGTTATTGGTGTATGCTACTGTGCTAAATGGTTCTATCCTGATATCTTCAAAGATCTGAATCCGGATGAGATCAACAGAGAGTACTTCGAGAAGTGGCTTGGCGCATCTTATAAGGGAGTATGGGCCTATCCACAGGCGAGCTGAAAGCCGAAAAATGAGCACATAATAGGAGGCATTCAGTGATCGACTGGAACTCCGTCTGGAAGCTCACCCTCCTCTCCTCCCGCCAGGGAAACCTTGAAAACGGCTATGAGAAGGAGGAAACTGCAGAGCGATATGATCGGTCTGAGATAGCAAGGCGAGACGGCGAGAGAAGGGCTGCAGGCCTGGAGATAGATCCCTCCTGGTCGGTCCTGGACATCGGCGCGGGGCCTGGAACCCTGGCCCTGCCTTTATCCCGGAGGGCAAGACAGGTTACGGCAGTTGAACCCTCCTCAGCTATGGTGAAACGGCTTGAGATGCACATCGCTGAGGAGGGGATCTCTAACATCCGGATTCTGCCAAAGAGGTGGGAGGACCTTTCCGACGAAGAGGTAGGAGAGCACGACCTTGTCATCGCCTCCTACTCCCTTTCCTTTCTGGATATGCGAGAGGCGCTGCTCAAGATGGACCGGCTGGCCAAAGGCAGGTCATTCTCTACTGGTTTGCTGGCGTGCTCTCCTGGGAGAGGATCAGGGTTGATCTGTATCCCCGGATCTTCGGTCGGGAGCACGTCCGTCGTGCTCTCAGGCCAGATCCTTCGATAGATCTATTTATGAATTAAATGTTATTTCTTCGACTGAAGGTGTTACTTTGCCTATAATATTCTAAATTATATTAATATTTAAAATTTTATAATTGAACAATAATTCTTATTTAGTATTACTATTTTAGATAGATTTATCTATTATAACAGGTACTCATCCTATCTTGGTAGCATTAGCTGCATCAAGAGGAATGTTAAATGCGTCACGAATTTGAGGAAAGCGCTGATTTGACAAAAATGGTTGTTGGCCACGAACTCTGGCTAGGCCAAGCTAAACAAGAAGGAGATCAAAGAGAGGTATCCCTGCTCTTTGGCCATAATATGCGTACTGATGGTGTTTTAAATCCGGCGAGGGTCAAACCCTTGATTTATAGACCCGATGGCAGTACCATACAACCCACGATGTCCTCCGAGAGCGATAGATATCGGCTCAGATTCCCATTTGCAGGTGATGGTTGTTATACTGCTATAGTGGACCTTGTTCCCATTGTCGTCAGTCAGAATAGCGAAGGATATCATATCGGACCCAAGTTTCAATTTAAAGATGTGACATATTCAGGCGCTATAATTTCGATGGCCAAGAGAATAATGCCCTTAGGAAATGATCAGCTAGAGCTGAAAGATCCTATGCATGGAATTTTTGAAATAGTGCCTAGCGAAGCCAGATTCCGCAAAGGCGAGGATGCTGAAATGAGGGTTTTCTATGAGGGGCGACCTCTGGCAGGAGCTGAGCTGCGAGTAGTCTCCGAGAAGGAAGGAAAGGAGATGGCCCAAATAAAGACTGATGACAATGGATGGGCGAAGACACCTATGACTGAGGATGGGGATTGGATGTTCTTGGCAAAACACAGGGATCCAACTAAAAAAGTTAATGAGGAGTTTGATATGACAAATTTCGTCACGACACTCGTAATGGAGGTCCAATAGAGCAAGTTACTGTAATATGTTAAATTCAAAGATATTAGCAGGGATTTGGTAATATGAAATGGCAAGTTTTTGCATTAGTCCTGGCGCTGTTTGTATCAAGTGCAATTGCGCCAGCGTTTGCTAAGGAAATTGAAGTTCCCGGTGACAGCAACGGCGATAAGATTGTTTCCGCTGATGAGGTGGCAGCAGCTGAGAAGCTCGCAAATGATGGGAAGCTCTCAACGGATGAGTTGCAGGAGATCAAACATATTCACGAGAAGTATCCGATCAACATTACCGATTCGGCCGACCGGACGGTTACAATATACAAGCCGGTGGAGAGGATAATCAGTCAGGGTACTTATGCCCATGAGGCGATTTGCCTGCTTAATGCTCAGGATAGACTTTCTGCTGTGACTAACACTGCTCAGCGAGTCTATGGATTCATACCTGGAATAAAAGAGAAACCCCAAGTAGGCGAGTATCGAGAGATAGATTATGAAAAAGTGATTGAAAATCGGCCGGATGTATATATCATTGGAAGCAATACAACTTTGCCGGATGTAGAAAAGAAATTAGAGCCATTGGGGACAGCCGTTGTAGTTTTAGGCTTCTCAAAGATGAACATGTTCGAGAAAGAGTTTCGTGCCCTTGCCAGATTGCTGGAAGAGGACGAAAAGGTGGAAGAGTATCTTGGATGGAGAGAGGGATATCTTAAGATGATTCAAGAGAAGACAGAAGATATTTCTCAAAAACCGCGCGTTTACGTCGAGTATTCTGACCTGCCCTGGAAAACGCCGATCAATAGCGAAGTGACAACGATGGCAGGAGGCTTCAACATCGCTAGCCCACTCAGCAAAACTACCACTACTAGCTCTGTGGAGGTGAGTCCCGAATGGGTAATGACGCAAAATCCAGAGGTGATAGTCATACCGGCCTTCCTCGATTATGCACCCACCGATCTCACTGGATATCACCTCAATAGCACAGATAATGCCGAGAAGTTCATTGCGGATATGTCAAACAGAACTGGATGGGCGGATATTGATGCTGTAAAGGACAGCAGAGTCTATGTTTTGGATGGTGAGACTGGTGCCAGCTGCCGGGGTGTAGTGGGCGTATGCTACTGCGCCAAATGGTTTTATCCTGAGATATTCAAGGATCTGAATCCGGATGGGATCAACAGAGAGTACTTCGAGAAGTGGCTGGGCGCTTCTTATGAGGGAATATGGGCTTATCCGCCTGCCAGCTAGATGGTTATATTTGGGCTATTTGATGTAGGAGGAACGAACATGAGATGGAGCACTTTTGCTCTGATGATAACATGTGCAGCGCTGATGATCGGATCTGCGTTCGCACAGGGAACGGATGTTCCAGGGGACAGCAACGGCGACAAGATAGTCTCTGCCGAGGAGGTGGCTGCGGCGGAGAAGCTCGCAAAGGAGGGGAAGATCACCTCAAATCAGTTTGAAGAGATAAAAATTATTCATGAAAATTATCCTAAGACCATAACCGATTCGGCCAACAATTCTGTAACGATATACAAGCCGATTAAGAGAGCAGTTATTGCCTACTGGATTGGTGGAGCAATAACTCTGCAGGCACTAAATGCTGAAGACTCAGTAGTTGGCGTTTCAGATTCTATTGCAGCGGATGATTCCAGCCTATTTCCAAAGCTCAGTAAGTTGCCTTCCGTTGGAAAGATACCTGATTCTCTAGATTTTGAGGCAATATTGGGATTAAGGCCAGATGCAGTAATCCTTGGAGGTGCAGATCCCACCTGGGATGAGATTCAGAAGAAAATTCAGTCCCTTGATCCCAATATTGCGGTTCTTCGTTTCAATTATTGTCAGCCATCAAATTATTTGGACGAAGTTAACAAAACCGGATATCTCTTCGATAAAGAGGATGAAGCTAAGGAATTGATAGATTTCATTGATGGTCAATTAAGTCAAATTGAGGAGAGGGTAAATAAAATACCCAGTGATAAGAGAATAAATGTCTATAGTGAGGTCTTTAAGGACTATATGACCGGCGGCACAGGAAGCTATTATCCTAATGACTACATAGTGATGGCAGGAGGAAATAATGTTTTTGGAGACACAACTCAAGGTCTCTTCGCTGTTGATCCAGAAGAAGTGATAAAACGCAATCCAGAGATCATACTTCATCATGTAGGATCAAAGTATGCTGGAAAGAAGGGATGGGGAACAGATAACGTAACAGCGCTGCATGACAAGAGAGAAGAAATCCTCAATCGCACGGGATTTAGCAATATCTCTGCAGTGAAAGATGGAAAGGTCTACATTTTGGATGCGAATATTATAATTGAGGCCTTTTATCCAGTTGGATTATCCTATTATGCAAAGTGGTTCTATCCAGATCTCTTCAAAGACCTGGATCCCATTGCGATTCATCAGGAGTATTTGAGCAAAGTGCTGCACGTAGACTACGATCCAAGCAAGCATGGCGTATTTATATATCACCCGGATGAGCATCCCGATGGCAGATAATTTCGCTAGAGGAGGATTGAAGATGAGAATAGGCATTTTTACCCTAATTATAACATGCACAATGCTGATGTCAGGGTCAGCGTTTGCCCAGGGAATTGAAGTTCCAGGCGACAGCAACGGCGATAATATAGTCTCTGCAGAAGAGGTGGCAGCAGCGGAGAAGCTCGCACAGGAGGGTAGGCTGTCTGCGGAGGTGCTGCAGGAGATCAAGCAAATCCACGAGAAGTATCCTATCAACATCACCGACTCGGCCAACCGAACGGTGACCATCTACAAGCCGGTAGAGAGAATAGTGCTTCTGAACACATACTCCTACGAGCCCTATACATTCTGGGACTAGAGAATAAGCTGGTTGGGGTTACCACTAGTGCCAAAAGCCTTTATCCGTGGCTGAATGGGATGGAGGAAAAACCTGAGGTAGGGACCTATCTAGAATTTGATTATGAAAGGATGGTGGAACTAAAGCCGGACCTGATCATTGCTTCAGCAAAGGTTGCCAACGACCTGGAGGCGAAGGTTCCTGGGGCTAAAGTAGCAGTATTGCGCTTTGTTAATCAATCTTTATTTGAAAAGGAGCTGAAGACCATTGCTGAGATTACAGGATGTAAAGAGCGGTGCGAAGAGTATTTGGCCTGGAGGCAGGATAAATTGGATTTGCTCAAGACGAAGGTAGACGGCCTGGACCCCGGAGCTGAGACCCGGGTCTACTGTGAGTGGGCAGAGTGGCCCTTGCATTCAGGTGGAAAGGGATCTCCTAAGGATATCACCATAAGCCAGGCGGGAGGAAAGAGCATTACAGGCGATCTTGGCCCTGATGTTCAGTATGAGATCTCTCCAGAATGGCTCATTATGCAGAACCCTCAGGCCATACTCCTCGATAACTCCCAGGATGCCTACTACAATCCAACAACTCTCGTTCAATATAACATGACCAGCACGGAAAAGGCTGAGAAGTTCCTGAAAGAGATCGTTACGAGAAAAGAGGTAGCAGGAACAGATGCGGCAAAAAATGGAAGGATGCTTATCCTGGAAGAGATGATGGTTGATGGCACCAGAAGCTATATCGGATCTCTTTATCTAGCCAAGTGGCTTTATCCGGATCTTTTCGAGGATCTTAATCCTGAAGAAGTTCATGAGGAGTACTTTGAGAAATGGCTGGGTGTGCCTTATAAGGGAATATGGGCATATCCCCGGGTGAGATAAAGCACTGAATTGCTCATCCATTGTCTTTTTAAGGCCGCATATTTGATGGGAGATGTAATCGATATCTGCAGATCAGATGATCCAGCCACATTTAAGAAATGAATCATAAATTTCTAAATTCCAAGCCCGTGATTTTGGCAACAGAAAACCGATTCTGCTATCAACTGATGACGTATGTAAACTACATCGGCCTTAAATAGTTAAATTCTTCATGCATTATCCTTGAAAATAATAGATGCTCACGCTCCTTCTCTAATTCTTCACGTAATAATTGAGTAGTCTCAGGATTATCTAAGAGTTTATAACATGCATCACATGAATTGGAAACATAAGTTGGTATTAAATCATCTCTACCAAATTTTTTTAATAAAGATATTAGATATTTCGGCCCCATATATGCAATAAGCGAATTTATGATGGGATCGACAGATGCGCGCTGCACTATTTTATCAATACCTTCTGATTTTATATTACCAATTGATAATTCTCGTGACACTAATCCGGCGCCACAACAAGGCTTTATATCCCCATTTGGCTGAATATTTAATATAGAACCTGCTGAGCAACCACCATAAGGCAGTTTTTCTATATTTATTGTCGGTATTAACGAATTATCAAGCATCGAGCCAAAACCTACAGGCACACAAGGACTATCTATCCAATTAATTATCCTGATATCACATAATCCCTTAAGCTCTCTGCGAATAGATTCGATTCGCAATTTTGAGTTGTTAGTATATATATTTTGCAAAGTAGGTTTTATATTTAATTCTGAACATACATTTATTGTATTTGCTATTTGTTCAATTTGTCCAAATTGCGCATGAAAGTCATCCCAACTTAAGAGAATCCATCTAAGCCCAGAGTTGTATAGGGGTATGAGCTTCTCTCTTGTTGAACTTAATTCATTTGCCCAATAAGAATTGGTTGATACGCCAGATGCCATCCGGTATTTTTTCCATGCATAATCTGCAATTTTTAGCATCAAATCGTAAACTAAGAAAGGCTCCCCTCCAACAAATGATAAAATATTTATTGAACATAGGTTAAGCATAGAATCGATAATTTTTATTGCATCATTATAATTTATACTATCTGATTTTTTAAGATCATTCCCTAATAGGCACGAAGAGCAACGATAATTGCACCTGTAAAGCAATGTAAATGCAAGATCTGTGAAATTAATAACCCCAGAAGGATTTGATGGAATAACAATCACCTATTCAATCAGTAATTTTTATCTAATTTTAGCTTCTCCCGTCTGCGGAATAAGGTTCTCTATATTTTTGTCATTCAGCAAATTAACGATTTTCGCATTGGAATTAAATAAATATAAAATTATTGTTAATAATATTAGCAAATCAGCAAAAGCCTTTGTCGATTTTTGCACTAAATATATGAAACCACACAGAGATATTAGGCGCATATCTTTATTATTCATCTGTCTAACCTACCTTCTGAAATCATTTTATCTGCAATCGGGCAATATGGATCAGGGCAGAAATAATTATCTCTCAAAAAATAAGAAAGCCCTCTGCAACCACCTCGACATCCTTCTTTAAATCGACATGTTGCGCAGCTACCACCTAATAGATTAATATTACGCAAATCAGCCAAAATTGTAGAGCTTGTCCAGATATCAGCCAATGTATCATTATTTATATTCCCTAGCGTAACATCCATCATAAAAGGACACGGAAAAACATCTCCATTCGGTGCAATTCCAAGATAAAGATATCCTGCCATACAAGGACTGGGTATATTATTAGATGATCCAACGAGAAATTCTAGGGGAGAATCCATTAAAATGAACATTTTAAATTCTTTTTCAAAGGATTTTCTATTCTCCATAAGGTTCCACCATTCTTGTTTATCTAATATATAATTCTTTAATTTTCTTGCACGTCCCATCGAAATTAACGGAAGTACTTTAACTAATTTTATATCCATCGACTTAAGAAAAGTTAGTAAATCATGAAAATAATTAATATTATCCTTGTGAATGACTGTATTCACTCCAACAAGGACATTATACTTTTTCAAGTTTGTAATTGCATTAATTGCAATATCATAAGTCCCTTTTCCCCTAAAAAAATCGTGCTTGGATGGGGTGGCCCCATCAAGGCTGACTTGAATACTTAAATAATTAATTCTATTTAAATTACTCAGCGACCGTGCCATCTTTTCATTAATACATGATCCATTTGTTAATATACTTAGTTTAAATTTATCTAAAAATGACTCAATTATTTGCAGAAAATTGGGATATAAGAATGGCTCCCCGCCGCTAATGGTAACTTCGCGTATCCCTTGTTCATAGGCTTCATTTAAAATAGAATGCAAGCAACTATTGGGCAATTCTATATGATTATCTCCGCCGCATACAATACAGTAATCGCATTTTAAATTACACCGACTAGTGATATTTATGCCTAATTGGACCGGGAATCTTGGGACAAACATATAGTATACCTACCAACTTTTTTTTTAACTGATTAGCTCTTTAATTATCATTTTACATTAATTTTATTCCATTTGCTCGATCTCTTATCTCTTACATATTTCCATACTACGTGTTACTAATTTATAAATTTTTCTGCTACATCGAACGATAAATATATATTAATAATACTATAAACTATATAAGTAACTGTAGTTTCCAAGTTTTTGATTTTGCATACGCAATGCAGTAAAGAGGTAAAGCAAATATTATTAAATAGCATGATATTAGCACAAAAAGGATATCTATTACTGGTCAATTATGTGGGAATTAGATTCAGTTTATAAAGTTGGTGGTTGAAATGAAAAACTTGGAAAGTACAGTAAGTAATACAAAATCACAAATTTACCGAAATATTTATATCCTATAAAGCTACTATATCAATCTAACATATGATGAAGACAAAACATAACTTGTGGGGTAAAGTCAAAAGGAGGATAGTGTGAATAGTCTCAGCGTATGTGATTATTAAAATCATATATAATTAATGATTTTATGATTATATTCCTACACATTCAAATGTAGGATAAAATAGTTCAGGAGGTGACATAAGATATGGAAGAAAAAAAGGAAATGGAGTGGAAGCTCGAATTGGAGGAATTTGCCTTTGCAGGCTGCATGAATAATCATGTCGCCGGCATATACGTCTGATCTGTGATCAGAAGCGTGAAAGGCAGTGTTGGGAACAAGGTTAGGTAAAGAGATAGGTTCTTTACCTAACCTAATTTAAAAGGGGATTAATATGGATATACCGAAGATATATATTCCGAAGAGTCCACTAGTATTATCTCTAGACTTAACAAGCCGATGCAATCTGAATTGTGCTCATTGTCTGGCCGATGCGTCTCCAAATGGAGCGAGTATCCCCCAAGACATGGCAATATCCATTATTGATGAAGCAAAGCGTATAGGCGTTAAGGAACTAGTTCTAGGCGGCGGAGAGGTTTTGCTTTATAATAACTTTTTTGATATATGTAAATATATCGTTTCAAAAGATTTGGAATTTGCATTTACAACTAATGGCACACTGGTATCCCATAATATAGACCGTTTTATTGAGCTAAGAAAGCATACTAAATCTTTTAAGGTCGGTATAAGTCTTGACGGCCATACACCTGAATTACACGGTTATTTTCGCCCTAAAGATACATTTGAGCCAATAATAAATGCTATTGAATTATTAAGTAGTATAAATATAAATCCGCATGTAATATGTGTATTAAATAGAGAAAATATAAAGCAAATTCCAGAGATTTTGAATTTTTTATCAGATTTGAAAATCACTAATATAAGGCTGATACCCTTTATGCCTGTTGGAAGAGGGACACGATATAAATGCGAAATGCTCTCTGCAAAAGAGTTTCATACAATACTTAAACAAAAAAATATATGGATGGAAAAAAGTGGTGTTAACATTGCCATACATATGCCATGGGAATTTCTCTTTCAACCACCCAAAGATCGCTGTCCTACCCCATGTGAAGCAGGATATGTGCGCCTATGGATTGATTTTAAGGGAGATATTTTACCGTGTGCATATCTAACAGATTCAATTATTGGTAATATTTATAGAGATAAAATAGAAGACATTTGGATTAATTCACCGATACTTAATGAGCTGCGAGACTCTACCATGCTAAAAGGTGCCTGCTCAACTTGCGAATTCCGTGAAGGTTGTCGCGGAGGTTGTCGTGGTTTAGCACAGTTTTTGAAAGGTGATTACCTATGTACCGACCCATATTGCCCGATTGTAAACCAAGAACAATAAGAATAATGGAGCGAAAGGAAGATGACAAGCTTGTTCTTTACCGGGGACATCGTCTATTTGTAATGGGACCACATGCAGCCGAAATATGGCAAATGTGCAATGGAGAACATACAATAGATGAGATGATAAGATTGGTGGCAGATAGATATGATGTTTCCAAAGAAAAGGCATCTGATGAGATTATATCGTTTATTAATCGATTGGTTGATATGAACCTAGTTGTATTATAATATAACGGGAGGGTGAAATGAATCTCGGCCTGCATTTACTCGTTCTTGAGGTTACTGGAAGATGCAATCTTTCATGCAACTATTGTTATCGATATGGGAACAAAGGATCAGACTTGGATAAGCCTATGTTGCTTTTGGATCAACTTTCAGAAATAAAACCTCATTTCATTACGATATCAGGCGGAGAGCCATTGTTGTTGAAAAATATATTTAGCTTATGCAATAAATTGCGAGATGTGTGTGAACAACTCTATTTAACGACAAATGGCACGCTAGTAAAAAATTTTTTAAGAAGTGAGTATGATATATTTGATGATGTACAAATAAGTTTAGACGGAAATAAAGAACTTCATGAGAAAATAAGGGGGAAAGGAACATTCAAAAAAGCAGTAGGTGCGGCCAGATATTTAAATGGCATTGTCCCGGTATCGTTCCTTTGCACGATCAATTCAGCTAACCTAAATTGTATTGGCGACGTTATCCAGATCGCGCGAAAGGTGAATGCGGTTCCTAAAATTGGCCGTATGTGTGGATTTGGTACGGGGAATCCAGAACCGTTAGGAGAGCCGATACTCTTAAAAAATGTATTAGAAGAAGCCGCAAATTGTAGTGTGCTTAATGATGATCCACTTAATTTTTGGTTTGATAAACAGAAAAGGTCTGCAAAACAATCCAATAAAATCGCAGGCGGCTGCACAGCGGGAATTGCCGGAGTGGCCATCTCTCCAGAACTGGACGTCTATCCCTGCGTCAAGCTCAGAATCCCTGCAGGAAACCTCAAAGAGCAAAGCCTGAAAGATATATGGCTCAACTCCCCGCTATTCGCAAGCCTGCGCGACTGGCACAACCTGAAGGGCCACTGCCCAAGCTGCGAGTACGTCAGCATCTGCAGAGGCTGCCGGGCAGATGCCTGGGCCCGTACTGGAGACTATCTGGCGCCTGATCCGTTATGCTGGCTGAACGGGAGAGGAGAAGAGTGATGGACATAAGAGTCTCCCAGCCCTTCATCCTTGCGCTGGCTCTGAATAACTACGATCCATTCTTCGGCGCCGAAAAGAAAAATGGTTCCAAAGATCTGGACGAAGGGGTATACCTGCAGGTCCTCGATTATATGAAGACTGCTAACCAGCGGTCAGTGCTCGTTCTCGCGGGAGGCGAACCATTTCTCGATCCCCGTCTGAAAGAGATCCTCTCTGTAGCGAATGACTGCGGCTGGAGCACTTCCGTGGATACTTGGGTTGGATTCGGGGAACAGACTCCTTCCTTAAATCAGATCCATCAGATGCGCCTGCGTCTTCTCTCTCTGAATCCAGAAAAACATGATGAACTTTTAGGTGAAAAGGGCAACCATCGAAGAGTATTGGCCTACGGTGAGCGTCTGACGAAAGATTTTCCCGGCGAGAAGATCCTGGTCTTTCCCATCTGTCGGGATAACAAAGATGAGATGGCGAGCATCTTGGGCTGGTGCCACGAGCATAATTTTCGCCCAAACATGTTCACCGTGCCACGCCAGCATAAACACGCCCTTTTGCTTGAGGAATACCCAGAAGTGATACGAGAGCTATGTGCTCTACCTCTTCAGGAGATCATCATAGACACTCCGTTATTGGGCCTATCCGGCTGGCCCAACCTCTGCTCTGGCGGCAGGCTGGCCATGTTCATCGACGTGGATGGCGGAGTGAAGCCCTGCCCCTACTTCCCTTATCTACTCTGCCATCTCGACGGAGATGGCGTCGCCAAGGCCTGGCGCTGCCTGCAACGCGAAGTCGCCAACCTGAACGCGAGCTGCTCTTCCTGTTCGCAATTCGCCTCATGTGGCGGCGGCTGTCTGGCCAACAAAACTGAGTCTGGAAAAGAATACTACTGTCCTTACAACGAAGTTGGAAAATAGCAGATGAAAAAGCATATATCGTATGATATCCTCTTCCGCAAGTAAAATGAACTCCCAAGAAATGATCCTCGTCGAGAACCTCTCCAAATCCTTCTCCACCCACAAGGTCGTGGACCGCATCTCCTTCTCGGTCCACTCTGGCGAGACCCTCGGCCTCCTGGGGCCCAACGGCGCAGGCAAGACCACCACCATCCGCATGCTCACCGGTCTCGTCCGCCCCTCATCGGGCACGATCACCGTGGGAGGTTACGACGTCCTCCAAAATCCCATCGAGGCCAAACGCCTCTTCGGCATCTCCCCTCAGGAGGCCAGCTTTCACCCGCACCTGAGCATTGCCGAGGACCTCTACTTCTACGCCCGGCTGCGCGGCCTCTCCCGTTCCGAATCGAGGCTGCAAGCCCGTGAGACCATTGCGTGGGCCAAGCTCGATGACCATTCTGCCAAAAATGGTCATCAGCTCTCCGGAGGCATGCAGCGCCGCCTGCTCATGGCCCGGGCGCTGATCACCGATCCGCCCATCCTCTACCTGGACGAGCCCACCACCGGCCTGGACCCGCAGAGCAGGCATGCTCTCTGGGACTACATCTCTGAGCTGAAAGGCAGGACAAAGACCCTCATTCTAACAACGCACTACATGGAGGAGGCGGAGGTGCTCTGCGATCGGGTGATCATCATAGACCATGGCAGGATCATCGCCCAAGGATCACCTGAAAAGCTCCGGCAATCCATGGGCATCGACTCGGTTCTCACCCTCAAAACTCGCAAGCCCAGCTCATCTGCAGATCTTCTGGCACTGCGAGAGATTCCTGGCGTGATGAACCTTTACAGCTCCAACGGCTGCCTCTCGATTCATCTGCGGGAGAAAGAGGCCCTGGACAAGATAGTAGTAACAGCCTCCAGAGCGACAGGGATCGAGGAGCTTAACCTGAAAGAGCCTAGCCTTGAGGACGTCTTTCTCCAGCTCACCGGCAGGGGGCTGCGGGAATGATTCCCCGCGCGGTGTCTGCCTCTCTGGTCACATTCGAGAGGGAGATCTACGACTATCGAAAGAATCTATTCTTATTCGCTCTGCGCAATCTCATCCAGCCGTTCTTCTTCGTGCTGGTGATTGGCATTGGCCTGGGCTCTATGGTGAGCCTGCCCGGTCGTGAGTCGTACCTGAGTTTCATGATTCCGGGGATACTGATGATGTGCGTGGTGCAGGTCTGCTATCAGCACTTCAGCTCTGAGATATGGATGTCCAAGAACCACGAGGGCTACCTGGAGCTTCTCACGATGACGGCACCCATCAAGCCTCGTGAGGCTGTGGCAGGATATCTGCTGACCGGCATAGTGGTTGCCTTCTTCGCAGTCTTGTGCTTCCTCCTGCCGGTCTGGCTGTTTCTTTCCGGCTTTCACATCTCCCTTGTCGCCCTCATTCTATTCACCATCGGCCTGGCCCTCTTCTTCACCTCGGCAGGAATTATAGTTGGTGTAACCGTTCGTCATCCCCACAACCTGACAACTGTGAGTCTCTTCATCACCATGCCTCTTACCTATCTGTGCGGGGTATTCATTCCTACAGAGATGTATCCCAAGGCCGCAAGAGTGCTGATCGAGATTATTCCTTTAACACAGGCCATCGAGGGATTAAGGAACGGTGGTGTCCCGATATTTGAGATTGCCTATGTCTGGGCTGCAGCAGCCCTGGCTGTGATCGTTGCGGTCAGGTGTTTTGAGAAAAATATGCATCTATGAGCGTGTTTACTCGATTTTTCCGCTATTGATTATCTCTGTGATCGAATTCAGCACATCATTGATGAATGCTTCTGCAGACTCGACGACAAATGCTTCATCGCAGAGGTGCAGGTGGTGCGGGAAGGTCTGGACAATATCACTGGAGGAGAGAGCTTTCAGGATCTCCTGGACGTTCATTCAGAACATCCTTTTAGCCGTCTTTCCACACCATTCCAATAAGCACGCGCGGTCTCATAGCTTTCCCATATTATAAAGTCGTCCCATTCTTCAAAGACCTCCTCACCTCGCCTCGCCTCTATTCGGCGTTTGAAGGCCCCGAAGTTCATCTTGTATTTCAGTTTCATCTCATCAATTTTCGAGTCAAAATGGCGTATCTTTGCTGCTGCCCGCTCTAAAACCAGGTTCTTCAAGGCCTCTTTTTCATCGCTATAAAGTCCGAGCTTGACAAGCTCTGTTATGGGCTCGAAGATATCTCTGGAAACCTCTATGGTATCTCCCATGAAAACTCACATGCCTATAACAGATTTTAAAGAATATAAAAGCAACGAAGGGCTTCTATGGCCAAGCGGCTCTTCGGCGTCTCCCCTCAGGAGTCAAGCTTCCACCCTCACTTAAACATAGCGTTTCGATTCCAAGCGCAGGGACAGGCCTATCTCTCTATGTTATTATTCTGATCGCTCGGAGATGGACTGAGAGAAGCTCTGCACTCTAAACCAATGGATGTAGTCGATAAGATGTGAAGATTGAAAAGTGTTATATCCTGAGCTCTTCGAAGACCTTAATCCCGAGGAAATACATCAGGAATACTTCGAGAGCTGGTTGGGTGTGCCATATAAAGGCATTTGGGCTTATCCACTAGCGGAGTAGGTAATCGAAAATATATCTTCTTCTACCTTCTTCCATTCTTTTTTACCCTAATCATGATTAGACGAGTTTTGCCCACTTGGTTTTCATTGGCCGCCAAGATAGCTTTACGTTTGCTCTGTGCTTTCATCTAGAAAGAGACTTTCTTCATCAGCTCGTCAATGGATTTGCAGAGCGCTTGAACACTCCATGCGCTCATTCCATTGCATCTCCTCTTTAAATATCCCGGTTACCTATAAATATCTTCCATTCTAATATTATCCAACTGTCTGTCTCCGCCAATCAAAGCAAAAACTGCGTGTGTGCGTGAAGTACAAAGGAGGAAACGATGAAAAATATGGGAAAGAACGATATCCTAAAGCTCATCTTATGCATAATCATCTGCCAAGCCTTAGGCTCATCTGGCTCGGTCTTCACCAACATGTCGGTGAAGACCTGGTATCCCACCCTGGTCAAGCCCTGGTTTGCCCCACCGGATGGATTGATACCAGTGGTATGGATAATCCTGTTCACATTGATGGGCATCGCCCTGTTCCTGGTCTGGCGGGAGGGCCTTGACCGCCCGGAGGTGAAGGTGGCGATCTACATATTTGCCCTTCAGTTCGTATTCAATATCGCCTGGTCGGGTGCATTCTTCGGCATGAGGTCCCCCTATTACGGATTGATAGTGATAGTGCTGCTCTGGCTGATGATACTGCTGACGATTTTCAAGTTCTGGCAGGTCTCAAAGAACGCCGCCCTGCTGCTCGTCCCATACATCCTCTGGGTGAGCTTTGCCATGGCTCTGAACTACAACATAATGGTGCTCAATCCATAAGTTGGATACCCTTTTCCTTGGCCAGGGCGACAAATCCCCCTATTGCCATCCCTGATTCTTAAGTCTTCGTCCATAACTCCTCTTTATCGGTATCTTGATTTTCATCCCCAATCTTGCCAGCAGCTCTGTCCTCCATCACTCCACCAGTCTGACCATCTATCTCCCTGGCCAACCGATCGTCCATCGTCCCATCTTTCAGCGAGCCTCTCTTCTCTCTCATGTCAAATTCCCCACAGGCGCTCTCTAAGAGCCCTCTGGTATAGGGATCGACAGCATTGGAGAGGATATCATCCGTAGCCCCTTCCTCCACAATCCTGCCTTTCAGCAGCACTGCTATCCGGTCGCTCGCCTTCCTGGCTACTGCTATGTCATGGGTAACAAGCAGAATGCCAAGGCCCATCCTCTCCTGCAGATTCATGAGGAGCTTGAGGATCTTCGCCTGCACGCTGGGATCGAGCGCCGAGGTGGGCTCATCAGCGATCAAGAGCTTTGGCCTGAGGGCCAGGGCCCTGGCTATCGCCACTCTCTGCACCTCTCCCCCGCTCAGCTGATGGGGATACTTCTCCAAAAATCGATCGCTTATTGGCAGCTCCGCCTGTCTTATCACCTCTCGTGCCCTGGCCACCCTCTCCTCAGGGCTTCCTCTGCGCATCACATTCAGGGGCTCGAGAACTGCATCCAATACTGTCATGCGGTGGCTCACAGACTCCTTGGGATTCTGAAAGATCATCTGCACACGGCTGTAAAAAGAGACATCCCTTTTGCCAAGCTTATTCCCTTCCAGGAAGACCTCGCCAGAGCTTTGCTGGCACAGGCCCATGATGGCCTTGGAGAGAGTGGTCTTTCCTGAGCCGCTCTCCCCCACCACCGCCAGGGTCTCTCCCTCATAAAGAGTCAGGTCCACTCCGGATAGAGCGGAATAGGAGTCAAATGAGACGCCCAGGTCCCGAACCTCAAGCAGGGGGACAATCCCTCCCCGGTGGCAGGCGACGAGCCTTCCTTTCACCTCCTGGAGGAGCGGGATTTCGGTCTTGCAGATCTCTATCCTCTGAGTGCAGCGATCGTGAAATGGACAGCCTTCGAGGCCATGGCTCATCATTCCCGGAATACCCTGCAGATCTTTGGCCCGGTTCATGGCCGGATAGGAGCGGATAAGGCCGCGGGTATAGGGATGAGCGGGATTTCTCATGATCTCTTGAGTATCTCCCGTTTCCACTATCCTGCCGGCATAGAGGACCGCCAGCCGGTTAGAAAGCCTCTGCGCCAGCGAGATGTCATGGGTGATCAGAAGGGACATCCTGCTGTGCAGAGCCTCCTCTAGTAGGCGGATGATATCCATCTTGGTCATGGCATCCAGGGACGCAGTGGGCTCGTCAAGTATCAGAAGATCGGGATCATTGGCCAGGGCCATGGCGATGGAGATCCTCTGCTTCTCTCCCCCGCTCAGCTGGTGGGGGTAGGCAACAGCCTTCTCTTCGCTCAGGCCTACAGCCAGCAGGAGGCGGAACATCTGAGACTGGAGTTTCCTCTCGCAGCTCGATTTCTCCCCTCTTTTCTGATGAATGGAAATGGCCTCTATGATCTGATCCCCAACCCGTTGCACCGGGTCCAGAGCATCCTCGATATTCTGAAATACCATGGCCATCTCTCCCCCCCGCAGCTGGCGAAGCTCATCCTCTGTGATCCGTAACAGATCCCTGCCATTCAGCAGCACCTCTCCCCTGGATGCTCCCTCTGAGAGGAGGCCCATAATTGAGAGGCCCAGCGTGCTCTTTCCCGCTCCGGACTCGCCGATAATGGCCAGGCAATCGCCCTTATCGATATCCAGATCTATTCCCCTGAGGATCTCCGTCCTCGCCATCATGACCCTAAGGCCTCTGATGCTCAGCATCCGTCAGCCTCCAAAGAGCCAACCTCCCCATTCTCATGCTCATGATCGTGTCCGTGCTCGTGCTCATGTCTGCACAGCCTGGGGTCCATGGCTGCCTCCAGGCTCACTCCTAAAAAGCTCAGGCTCACCAGGGTGAGCGACAGAAGGATGCCGGTGGGAAGCAGCCACCACTTCCATACATCAAGATAGGTGAAGGCCAATGCCTGATTCATCATCTTCCCCCAGCTGATGATCAGCGGATCTGAGACTCCAAGAAATGCCAGCCCCGCCTCCATGAATACCGCCTTCCTGGCATCCTGGATCATCATGGAGGCGATGATGGGAGAGATATCTGGCACAATATGGTTCTTGAGTATATGCCTCTGGTCTGCTCCAAAGGTCCTTGCGGCATAGATATGCATTCGCTCCTTCAGGGTGAGGACCTGGGAGCGCACTATTCTCGCTCCTCCTGGCCAGGTGAAGGCGGATATCAGTAAGATCAATAGTGGCAGGTGCGGCCTGAAGTAGGCCGCAATCAGAATCATCACAATGATTGTGGGAAGGCAGATCATCACATCCACTATTCTCATCCAGAAGCGCTCATAGAGGCCGCCCAGCAGCGCAGAGGAGGCTCCGATCAAGACGCTAAGGGAAGAGGCGAGCAGGGCCACAGATGCTGCCACCAAGAGGGAGGTTCTCGCCCCGAAGAGCAATCTGGTCCAGATGTCCTGGCCCATGGAGTCTGTGCCCAGAAGATGATCATTCGAGGGAGGACTGAATATTCTGCCGCTGTACTCGGCAGGAGAGTAGGGGGAGAGAAGGGGCGCGAATATGGCCATGAGCAAGATCGCTGCCAGCACCAGGATGCCCAGGAGCGCCATCCTATCGTGCCTGATCTCATGGCCGAGGTCAATATGCATATCTGATCCTCGGGTCCAGCCTCTTGTAGATGTGGTCGACAAACATATTGGCGAAAAGAACGGTGATCGTCACCAGTAGAAGTATTCCCTGGATCAGGGGATAGTCCCGGGCATCCAAAGCGGTTCGGAGCATCAGTCCGAGGCCGGGATAAGAGAAGATGATCTCAATGAAAAGGGCTTCTGTGATCAGCTGAGGAATGCGCAGGCCGGTGGCAGTGGTCACGGGCAAGAGGGCGTTTCTTCCTGCATGTGAATAGCGCAGGCAGAATTCAGAGCAGCCCTTGGCTCGGGCGGTGAGCATGAATCCCTCCTTTAATATGGTGACAACGGTGTTTCTGGTGAGAAGATAGATGCCGCCCAGATCCACTAAAACCAGAGCGGCCAGGGGCAGGGCGAGATGTCTTGCGATATCTGCGAGCAGAGGTAAGCCTTCCAGGCCGGAGTAGGGGGTGAGAGCGCCGGACAGGGGAAAGAGGTTCAGGCTAACCCCGAATATGAGCAGGAGGACAATTCCTAAAAAGAAGTGGGGAAGGCCGCCCAGGAGCATGAGCCCGGCTAAGAGTCCCCGGTCTATCCTCTCACCCCGGCGGTATCCGGACTCGATTCCCAGCATCACGCCCACCACTGTGGCTATCAGCAAGGACAGGCTTACGAGGAGCAGAGTCCAAGGCAAAGCACCCATGATGACTGAGGAGACCTCATCCTTATAGTAGTAAGAGAAGCCGAGGTTGCCCTGCAGGAGAGCGAGGACATAGGCGACCATCTGCTCCGACCAGGATTTGTCCAGGGCGAAGAGCTCGGTTAGGTGGGCCTCCATCTGAGGAGTCATGGCTACCAGGGCTTCGTCTCCATATATGGCCTGCAAAGGGTCGCCGGGCATCATACGGGGCAGGATGAAGTTGAGGGCGAATATGGCCAGCAGAGCTATAATGTAGCTCAGAGCCCCTCCCTTCTTCCTTCCCTCATTCAACATCTCCGTGCCTCACTGGAAATCCGCCATCATTTCGCCATCGAACATCGACCGGCTAGTGCCATTCCATTCAACTTTTGCCCTTATCGTTCTGCCAGCCTATCCCGGCATCAAGGAACGAATCCATCTCTGCGGAATAAGGCTTGATGTCCAGAAGGACTGAGCCATCAAGGGCATCTATTCCCTTTACCGTGAGCCGGTTTCCCTCGATGCCCAGAAGCTGGACTATATCAATAGCAATTGGGTTTGGCCTGTTGGGAGAACGGGTGGCAAATACCCCATGCTCTCCCTTGCTGGTGGGCGGGGTGGCAAGCAGCCTCTTTCTGTCCCCCAGATGCAGCCAGAACAGGATGAACAGGTGGGTGCATTGCTCTATATCCTTCAAGCCCTCCTCATATTCGGGAAAGACCTCGATCTGGCATATCTCCTCTGAGAGCCTGCCCTGACGGGGGATATCCTCTCGTCTCTTATATGGGGTGTGAATCACTCCCATCGGAAAGAGCACCATGGGACTTATTTCTTCAGCCATTCAAATCATCATCAACGCTTTTCGTGTTAATATCCATGCTTTATTTGGATTAATTGTTATCAGCAACATGAATTGGGCTATCATTTAAGACTATTGCGATTGATGGGCGTATTGCAGCCCCGGAGAAAAAGAGTCTGCTGCGACCGATCTGCCGCAGCCTTCCAATCCGGACGGAGATCACGGGTATTCGAGATATCATCTCCGAACTGAGCTGATCTGGCAGCTAGACGAATGCCATCTTATTCAGAGCGATGGGAACACCGCTTCCAACACCTCCATAGGTGAAGTAGAAGGAGACCAGATCATTCGATGCCCAATAGCTATCGGTGTAGTACAGGGGCAGGGCGGGAATATCCTCGGCTATCAGTTCCTGGGCAGAATCGACCAGATCCTTTCTCTTGGCGGGATCCATCTCAGCCAGCTGACCTTTCAGAGCTTCATTGAGATCCGAATTCTTGTCGTAACGGGCGCTGTTGAAGCTGACCATATCCGAGACTACCTTATTCAAGATCGCCGGATCGCCACCAAGGCCACCATGGCCGCTGAGAGCGAGATCGTATTTCCACTCTCCGACCAGGCTGTCCAGGGTTTTGGAGTCAACGCTACGCAGATTGATCTTGATGCCGGCATCCTCGAGATGCTTTTTGATCAGCTCAGCCTGGCGCTCGGTATCCGCTGTAGCCAGGAGCTCTATTCCATCAGGATAGCCATCGATAGAATAATACTCTCCTTCTCCGTCCATTGCGTAACCCAGCTCCTCCAGCAGCTTTCCTGTCCTGGCGGGATCATGAGCATACTCTTCTTGGCTCGGGTTATGCCAATCGTTGTCGGAGGCATAAAGTCCCGCGCTTCCCTCCAGGCCATAGCCTCTCAGGCCTGTCTTCACCAGGTCATCCCGGTCTATTGCATAGTAAAGGGCCTGCCTGAATTTGATATCGGAGAATGGCTCTTTATTGTGGTTGACCATGATCTTGGCCACCCAGTCATGATTGCCTTTTATTACGGCAAAGCCATCATCCTTGAGGCTGTCTACCGTCTCTCCGGGAACTGCAGCCGCATCGACATCTCCCTTTTCCAGGCTTGCTGATGCCATCTCCTGGCTCACTTTGATGAACTTTATCTGCTTGGTTCTGGGAGCACCCTGGTAGTAGTCCTCATTTGCCTCATAGAGATAGCTGCCCTGAGCCTTATCATAGCTCTTCAGCATGAATGGACCGGTTCCAGTCAGGGCTTCCGAATCCATGAAGCTGGCCGGATCGCTTACCCCATCATAGATATGCTCGGGAAGGATGGGCAGAGTCCCTGCCACCTGATCCAGGAAGGGGGCATACTCCTCGGTCAGAGTGATCTTGACCGTCCGGTCGTCTAAGACCTCTGCTGACTCTATGGTGCTCGAATCGACCCACTGATAGGGATGATCTTGGATATAATCGATTGTAAAGGCCACATCCTGGGCGCTGAATGGCTCTTTGTCGTTCCAGGTCACTTTATCGCGAAGATGAAATACATAGGCCTTCTCATCTGCCAGGTACTCCCAGCTCTCTGCCAGAGCGGGGACAAATCCGTTCTCGTCTTTCCAGATGAGAGTATCGAATATCAGGCTCATGCGGATGTAGCCCGGACCGCGGGAGTAATGGCCGTAGGGCGATGGGTAGCCCCAGTCTCCAGTGGAGTCGGCTATGGTGAGGGTCTCGACCGTCTCATCATCCGACCCCTGAGCGGTGACAAGCATTAGCAGCGTCAGGGCCATAGCAGCCAATACAAGGCCGGAATGCTCCCTGCTGCAAAGAGGCCCGATTGCCATATTCATAATTCTTGTGAATTTCATTCAGTATTCTCCTATGATAAAATAGTATACTCGCATATTTTAAGAGCTTTTCTAATATGAGATACATTTATGGATAATTTGTATGCTTAAAATTTAAAAAGGTATAATCCTATTCCCAGCTTTATGGATTGTGGACCTTATCTCCTCCATGTTTTCCTCAATCTATGCTGAAAGGTGCAGGATTTCTCCCTGGATATTGTCGGTCTTATTAGAGAATCTGGATGCCTGAGAGAAGCTGGCTGCAGATGACATGGAGGAAACAGGGAGAAAGCTTTATATTCGATCATTGTCTTGGAATATTTCGTTAAATACCGAAAAGATATGAATAGCAGAAAGTGAATCTTCAAATTAGGAGGAAACCTTGCATAGACTGGGTTTTGATATATCGTCTGAGGATAGAATGGAAATCAGCACAGCGGTTAGAATAGGATCCTGGGATCTTCCTCCAGGTCCAAAACCGGGTCCACGGCTGCCCAGGAAGAAAAAGCCGCAAATTCCGTGAAGAAAGGTCAAAAAAATCTTTTTAAATGGGTGCAAATCCTGCAAAGCCAACTGGATCTGGCGCAATATCTGCCCAGATCCGCCAAAATGGTCCGCAGAGCAGCCGAAATTTCGTTTTCGGATCAGTCATTAATGCGCGAGCATCCATGGGATTGAATAGATGCATTTCTGTGCTCATGAGGACGCCTCGTTCTTGCTCAAAATAAGTATTCGCTCTAATATAAGACGAATTTCGGCCTGCAGCTAGGGAATTATTTAAGTATTAGTTCACAGGTAAATTGGTCACAAATGATGGTCGTAACGCACCGATATAGTGATAAATATAACGAGGAGGATATGAGATGGCATTCTACACGTTGGGCCTCACCTTTGAACTTGTGATACTCCTAACAGTTATTGTACTTGCTGTTTGGATATATGGTATATATTTTAACTTTAAGAAATGGGGCCTCGGATCCACCGGCTACCACGACCCGTTGCGCAGAAGCTTCTGGTTATTCCTTGCCACCTGGATTCATGAGGCATTTAAGGACGGCATTTGGGTATTTTTGAGGACAGTGGTGCTTGATGTTCTTCTTCTCAGGAGGACTCTTGCCAGGAGCCCGGTACGATGGGTAATGCATATGTCCATGTTTTATGGATTCCTGGCGCTGGCGGCACTCTCCGGCCTTGGACTCATGCTCGATATCGTGGAGCACTTCAATTTAGCCGGATTTGCCCATGAGGCAGAGATGGTAAAGGAGATGTTGGCACTGCCTTTCGATGTATTCGGATATCTTCTGCTTTTCGGCTCCACCATTGCCATATCCAGGAGGATCCTGATCAAGTTCGTGCGGGATAACACCAGCGCATATGATGCTCTCTTGATCGGAGCAGTCTTCTTGATCACTGTCACTGGATTTTACGCTGAATGGATGCGCGGCAACTCTTTCCTGGTAGGGAACATGTTTGAGTATCCCATCTACGCGCCCCACTTCGCTCTTATTCATACCTTGCTCGCCCTTGGTCTGTTCGCCTTAATTCTGCCCTGGAGCAAGTACATCCACGTGATTGCCACGCCGATGACCCTGATAGCCAATCGAGGAGGAGAGTAAAATGGCTGATAACAAAGAATCAAAGCCCTTGATGACGGGCTATATGATTTCCACCCAGCTCCTGGAGGTAGATGGCTGCAACAGATGCCAGGAGTGTATGAAGTGGTGCCCGACATTCGCCGTCAGACCGGATCGTCCCGGAATCACTCCCATGTACAAGAACGCCCGCTGGAGAGAGCTGATGGCCAAAAACCACAGCCTGCGGGCTAAGATCTTCGGCGGCAAGCCCCTGGAAGAGGACGAGATGAAGCTCTTCACCGAGGATGTGTACTACTGCACCACCTGCGGTGTATGCGGAACGGTCTGCGAGGCGGGAATAAAGACCGTCGATCTCTGGGAGGCCATGCGCCCCAACCTCGTAGCTCGCGGGGACGGGCCCTATGGCAAGCAAGCCTTCTTCCCCAAGCTGGTCAAAGCAGACCGAAATCCGTATCAAGGCAAGCAAGAAGACCGCTTGTGCTGGGTTCCCAAGGATGCAAAGGTCGATGAATCCGGCGAGATCGTATATTTCGCAGGCTGCACTGCGGCATACAGACAGCAAGCCCTGGGTGTGCCC
>ENA-UOOK01002200-UOOK01002200.1-fermentation-metagenome-genome-assembly--contig:-NODE-2200-length-24410-cov-22.098912_pt1 | contig 24410 bp, 16 predicted proteins | sample MGYA00245777_ERZ724023 | MGnify/ENA primary metagenome ERZ724023 (study PRJEB28704, sample SAMN03018312) | fermentation metagenome | biome: anthropogenic terrestrial biome; feature: soil...
TGCAGGCGCCGTTATAGGCGGCGTGGGTTCTGCATTATCGGATGTTCTGGGCGGCTATCCGGTGTGGGCGCCGATTACTTTTGCGATCAAGGGTGCAGAAGGATTTGTTGTGGGTATGCTATCAAAAAGATATAAACCATATTTTGCGGTATCGGCGGGAGCTGTGCTCATGATGGCAGGGTATGCTGCAGCTGCAGGATTGCTATACGGTTCAGGTGCTGTACCATTGGAATTGGCCGGTGACTTTGTGCAGACATCTGTCGGAGGCATAATCGCAATAATGCTTTATAAGAGATTGAAGAAAATACTTGTTTAAAATGAAAAGATTTTTGCCGCAGTAAAGGCTTCTGAAAAAAAGAAGCCTTTATTATTTTAAAATCAAAAATAAATATATTGACAAATGGGATTGCAGGATATATTATTAAAACATACTAAACATATATGAATTATATGAAATGTGGTGATAGAAAGATAGGTAAAGGGAAAGGCGCGTTGACACCTCACAGATGCAGCAATATAATATAAACATATAGGCATAATAGGAATTGATAGCTGTACAAGAGAGGTGCTATGGATGAAAATATCGACAAAGGGTAGATACGGCTTGAGAGCTATGGTAGATCTGGCGCTGAAATCCGTTACGGATCATGTTCCTTTGAAGAGCATAGCAGAAAGCCAAAATATATCCGAAGGATACTTGGAGCACGTGTTTTCGGCTCTCAAGAAGGCCGGATTGGTAAAAAGCATCAAAGGTCCGCAGGGAGGCTATATACTTGTTGATAGACCTTCGCAGATAACCGTAGGGGCTATACTAAGGGTGCTTGAGGGGGATTTGTCAATAGTTGATGATAAGAATAATCCGGACGGGGATAATGTGATTGAGAACTGTATTAAGCTTCATGTGTGGGAAAAAATAGACGAAAGCATAAACTCGATAGTAGACGGGGTAACATTGGAAGATCTCGTTTCCGAATACAAAAGAATGGAAAATATAGGAGCAGAAATGTACTATATATAATTTTTTAATCAAATACCTATTAAACATATAGGAAATATAATGATAGCGAATATAAATGGAGGTAATGAATATGTCAAAAATAGCAAAAAGTCTTACGGATCTGATTGGAAATACGCCTCTTTTAGAACTGGTAAACTACGGCAAAGCAAATGGCCTGGACGCGACCTTGCTGGCTAAGCTCGAATATTTCAATCCGGGCGGCAGCGTAAAAGATAGAATAGGCTATGCGATGATCAAGGATGCGGAAGAAAGAGGCTTAATAAACTCTGACACTGTAATAATCGAGCCAACAAGCGGAAATACGGGGGTAGGTTTGGCATTAACAGCGGCAGCCAGGGGTTACAGGCTTATACTTACCATGCCTGAAACCTTCAGCATAGAGAGAAGGAAGCTTCTTGCAGCATTGGGAGCTGAGCTTGTGCTTACACCGGGCCCGGATGGAATGCCCGGAGCCATCAAAAAAGCCGAAGAATTGGTCAGTGAGATAAAGAACTCCTTTATGCCCCAGCAATTCAACAACCCAGCCAATCCTGAATATCACAGAAAGACTACTGCAGAGGAAATCTGGAAGGATACCGACGGAAAGGTGGATATATTCGTGGCCGGCGTAGGAACCGGAGGCACCATTACAGGAGTAGGGGAAGTGCTGAAGCAGAGGAATCCTGCGATAAAGATAATTGCAGTTGAGCCCGATGATTCACCGGTGCTGTCCGGCGGACAGAAGGGCCCTCACAAAATACAGGGCATCGGGCCGGGATTCGTTCCCCAAACGTATAACCCGGATGTGGTCGATGAAATTGTACATGTGTCGAATGACGATGCCATCCGCACAGGGCGCGAACTGGCCCGGCAAGAAGGGCTGCTGGTGGGTATCTCGTCGGGAGCGGCGGCTTTCGCGGCGGCCGAAGTAGCCAAACGACCCGAAAATAAGGGAAAAAACATCGTCGTGATACTTCCCGATACGGGCGAACGTTATCTGTCGACATTGCTGTACGCATTCGACGAACATCCGCTTTAACCCGCATTCAAACATTATTTACCGGTAAGCGGCGGGTATGCCACAGGGGCTTAGGTGGGTTTGCCCCTTTACCCGCCGCCACATCCGGTCGATGAAACAAAAATATTCTTCAAAATATGGCTACAAATCAATTGAATTTTGAAACGCTGCAAGTACATGCAGGGCAAGAGGTGGACAAAACAACGCATGCGCGTGCAGTGCCCATCTATCAAACAACCTCTTACGTGTTCGAAGATGCAAAGGACGGAGCCGACCTGTTCGGGCTGCGCAAGTTCGGCAACATCTATTCACGCATTATGAACCCGACAACCGATGTGTTCGAAAAACGCATCGCCGCACTCGAAGGAGGCGTCTCGGCCTTGGCCACGGCTTCCGGGCAGTCGGCGCAGTTCATCGCGTTGAACAATATTCTCGAAGCGGGTGACAACTTTGTATCGACCAGTTTTTTATATGGAGGAACGTACAATCAGTTCAAGTCGCAATTCCGCCGCTTGGGCATCGAGGTACGCTTCACGCCGAATGAAAATCCGGAGGAATTCGAAAAGTTGATCGACGATAAGACGAAAGCGCTCTATCTCGAAACCATCGGAAACCCCGAACTCAACGTGCCCGACTTCGAAGCCATCGCAGCCGTGGCCGATAAACACGGTATACCGGTCATTGTCGACAATACCTTCGGCGCCGGAGGATATCTGTTCCGCCCGCTGGAGCACGGCGCTACGGTAGTCGTCGAAAGCGCCACCAAATGGATCGGCGGCCACGGTACGACGCTCGGAGGGGTCATCGTCGACAGTGGAAAATTCAACTGGGGCAACGGCAAGTTCCGCTCTTTTACGGAGCCGTCGGAGAGTTATCACGGACTGGTATTCTGGGATGCTTTCGGCGAAGGAAGTCCGTTCGGGAACATTGCCTTTACGTTGCGTGCACGGGTGGAAGGCCTGCGCGACTGGGGCGCCACGCTGGCTCCGTTCAACTCGTTCCTGCTGCTGCAAGGACTCGAATCGCTTTCGCTTCGCGTGGAGCGTCATTCGCAAAACGCACTCGCATTGGCCCAATGGCTCGAAAGCCATCCTGCCGTCGAGTTCGTACATTATCCGGGACTCGAAAGCAGTAAATATCACTCGCAGGCGAAGAAATACTTCAAACGGGGATATGGCGGCGTGTTGGTATTCAAGTTGAAAGGCGATGCGGAAAAGGCCGACCGCCTGATCGATCATCTCAAGTTGATTACGCACCTGGCCAATGTGGGCGATGCCAAAACATTGATTATCCACCCGGCAGCCACGACACACGAACAATTATCGCCCGACGAAAAGATTGCCTCGGGAGCCATTCCGGGACAATTACGTATCTCGGCCGGCATCGAGCATATCGATGACATCAAAGCCGACATCGAGCAAGCACTTCAAAAAGTAGGATAGGATTGTTTTTCTGGTTTTTTTACAGCCGGCGGGCCGCCTCAAGCCCGACCGGCTTTCTTGTGTCGAGAAATAGGGAAAGGACTCGTAAGAAGCAAAATCATTTGATATCGATCGATTCGATAATCCGGCGGAGAATTTTTTCACCTTCTTTATCATTCCCCTTGACAAGCCCTATCAACGTCCAATAAGTAACGCCTTGAGTTAATCCGACACCGAAAAAATCCACATCCAGTCCATTCATCTTAAAAGAACCGGAAAGCCGGTATCCCGACACCGATTCAACGGAATACATCTCTACATCATACACAAAATCGGTTATGCCGGGTTGGCTTTTAAGGCCGTTAGCACTGCCTTCCGCCGCTCCGAGCAGGTTGAAATCGATTCCGGGTTTATAAATAATGGTAGTTCCCGTTAACGTTATAGCCTCGTTATCCGAGTTTTCATATATCTCCATGCTTTCGACCATCGCTTCAAGAGACTCCGGCAACCCCTCGTCCGGACTCTTCACCAATCTCCAGGGAGCCTCGAAAGTCAGCCACTCATTGCCCATAGATTGTTTCACCCACTCCTGTTTCATTATCTTTGTTGAAGATTTTTTATTGTTTTTCAAGGCATCGACAGCGGAAGAGCCTAACCATCCACCCACGAGAGCACATATGGTCGTGGTAACCACAATCCATATTTTTTCTTTAAGGGAGCGGTCGCGAAGGGTCCGGGTCTTTTTTTTCGGCACTTCGGGCGGGAATTGGCTTTCGGTGATACACACTGCATTTTTGTAGTCTTCAAAACTTTTTCCGGGATTGCGGCGTTGCCATTCGGTGAAATTATTGTCCATCTTTTTGCCGCAAGACGAACAGAGCACGCTATAGGGCGAATTCATCTCGTTGAGATGTCCGCAATGATTGCATTTCAAATAATAAGGCATATAAATATCTATTGGATTAGCTACACAAAAGTACCATTTTTTTCATCCCCGCCTTTCAATTTCGAAAAAATATCAACGGAATACTTTCTCAAAAACAATTTTTTCCGGCAACATCGATAGTATGCAGGAAGAAAGGGAGAAAAATCCATTGAAGGAAAAGATAACGACAAAATGATGTTGTAAAAAGGAAGAAACAAAAAGGAGAAATACAGAACAAAGAGCATTTTTGTGAAAATATCTCTCTATAAATTCAAAACAGAGGGGTCATTTGTGAAAATATGCTCCTAAAAAGTAAAAACGAGACTCTCGTTTGTGAAAATAGGATCGACGATTGTGAAAATGTTTCTCATATTTGTAAAAACAAGAAAGTGTTTTATTAAAACATAGGCGTCGGAAAGGAAAAAAGGGTTGAGAATGGACGAAAGCAAAGACATGGTAGACAGAATTAAATACAAAGTGGCCGAAATAGGAGACAAGCAAGTCGATATAAAGACCAAAAAAATCAAAATAATAGCCTGGGAAATCGATAAATGAAACGATATGGAGAAATTGGTCTCCAGCGACTGTCCTTTTCTTCATCGTTCTTCGTTCTTCGTTCTTCGTTCATACTTCATCGTTCATACTTCATCCTTCAGCTTGCTCCATTAAGAAGGCAACCAGCTTATCGGAGGCAACGGCGCGATGGCTGATGATGTTTTTCACCTCATCACCCAACTCGGCAAAGGTCTTATCGTATCCTTCGGGGATAAACAGCGGGTCGTAACCGAAGCCGCCGGAGCCGCGTTTCTCCGTAGCAATCACACCCCGAATCTCCCCCTCGAAAAAATGCGTGTCGCCGTTCATCAGCAGGGCAATCACCGTGCGGAAGCGGGCGCGACGTTCCGAAACGCCTTCGAGGGCGCTCAACAACTTGCACATGTTGTCTTCGGGGCGGCAACCTTCGCCGGCATAACGCGACGAGTACACGCCCGGGGCGTTGTCCAAGGCCTGTACTTCGAGACCCGAATCGTCCGAAAAGCAATCATACCCGTAGCGGTCTTTCACATGGCGCGCCTTGATGAGGGCGTTCGCGCGAAACGTATCGCCCGTCTCGGGAATATCGTCGTGGCAGCCGATATCGGCTAAGCTTAAGATACGTAAACGCCCCTCCGTTATCTTGCGAATCTCGTCGAGCTTATGTTTATTATTGGTAGCAAATACAATTTCTTTCATATAATGTCTCCGGTCGCCAGTCTTCAGTCTCCGGTCTTTAGACTTCATTCGTAATCCGTAATTAGTAATTAGTAATTAGTAATTTGTAATTTATAATTTGTAATTCGTAATTTGTAATTCGTAATTTGTAATTTGTAATTTGTAATTTGTAATTCGTAATTTCTATCGCTCTCTCAGCCGTTGTTCGCGTTCCTGTTGGCGACGTTTCAAATCCTCTTCCCGTCGACGCAGTTTTTCCTGCCGTTCCTGCTCGCGTTGGCGAATTTTCTCCTTACGCTCTCGCTCCCGTTCTTTCAACAACGTCTTGCGATCCTTCTGTTGTTCCGTTTCCTGCCGTTGACGCTGCAAAGCTTCTTCGGCCTTGCGCTGCAACTCCCCTTCACGCTGCGCAGCATTAAGGGGCACGGCCTTTTCCTGTGGAAGCGGCTGCGGACGGATAACCTCAGGTGCGATCTTTTCGGGTTCCAAAGGTACAATCTTTTCCGTTTCCTGCGGTACGATTTCAGCTTCTTTTTGGATGATGGACGGCGGTTCTTCGGCTTCATCCGTTTGCAGGGAATCCGCGACCGCCGGTATGGCAAGCGGTTCGGCAAGCAGGATATCCTCTGCGCCCGAAGAAAGACTGTCGGTATAAAAGACGATATAGGAAGCGAGCGTCTTTTCCTGCGACAACCGCCGGAGGTTCTCCTCCGAAATAACCAGCGGCAGGATTCCGCGCGCCTCGACGGCATGGAAAGCGCTGTCCGACGCGGCCATCTGCGCATACCGCTGCGCCTCGCTCAGCGAACGGAACGGACTGATACGAAGCGCTTCGCCTCCGGCAACCCGGATAAACGATAAATCGAAGGCGCGAAGTTGAAACCGGGAGAAATTGAAATCGGCCGCAGCGAACAGCAGTTCGTTCTTTCGCACCGATGATTCTTGCATCACCAATAAATAGGCGTGAGGAGCATCGCGCCCGACGCTAAAGGATACGGTATCGGCCGCCACAAAACTTTCGGATGCCGTACCAGGTACCGTCTTCTCGCGGCCACGCCGGAAGTCGACAATAGCCGATGCGCCCGTAACGATGTCGCGTCCTTCGGCCAAGCCTGCGATAACCGGTTCGGCTATGCTCGCCGCAGGACTCTCCGGATAGGCTTCCCTCAACTTCTTCAATGCCCCGGCGGCTTTCTCCGCATCGCCCGTCTGCACATACGACAAGCCTTCAAGCAACATAAACTGAGGCATCAGCGACGAGTGTCCGAACAGGCTCTCGAAATAGGTGTAGAGCGACTGCACCTTTTGCGCCTCGCCGCGGCGATACGCCTGGTAAGCTTCCTGATACAGCGAATCCTGCACGCCCGCATAGTTCTCCAATATCCGGCGGTAATCGGGCGACGAAAGAAACGTCGACCTCCCATCGCCGGGATACTCCGCCAACAAATGCCTGCGGTAGGTTTCGGCCGTCGCCGTATCGCCGAGGCGCAAATAAAGCAGATAGAGTTGATAATAGACATCGGGACGGCGGGGACTGCCGGGGAAGTCGTTCAGATAGCGGCGGAAAGTTCGCGCCGCATAGTCATAGTCCTGAAGGCGATCCTTCAGTATTGCCCCCATCGGGAACAGATTTTCTTCGATGATGCAGTTTGAGGCAGCCAATGCTTCGGGGGTCGACGGAAGCTGTTGCAGATAATAGTCGCGCTGCAACGGATCGGCCGCGCGCAGAGCGGCGGAAGCGACTGCCGCTCCTTCTCCGGCGGGAGAAACGTCTGCAACGTCTGTATCCGGAAAAGCGGCATCCCCGACCGGCAAGCTTCCGGGTGTAGCCGACAGGCGCCAGTTGTCTTCCAGCGCGCGGTTGCCCCATCGGCGGCGGAATTCGCTCTTGCCCTGAGCCACTAAAGCGGGTGCATCAAAATAAAACGTCCCTCCGTCGGCCTTGGCGGCTAACGCGGCGGCAGCTTCGGCCGGCGAAAGCGAAGAAGGGTTTTGCTCTGTTCCACGCAAGGACATTCCGGCCAGATAGGCTTCGCGTTCCGCATCGGTTTGCGTCTTCTTCCACTCCGCGATGCGCCGGTCGATACGCTCCAACTGAACAGTACGAGGCAACGAAACCATTTCCTGTAGACTATCCTGTTCCTGTACGGCAATCATATGCGGCACCAGGGCGCCCAACACCTCCGCCCGATCGCGGACGCGGATATATTCAGGGTGGCTCTCGGGTAGCAGGGCCACAGCGGCGGTAAAGACCGGCCCGGCCTTTACATAGTCTTTCCGGGCAAAATAAATATCGCCCAGCTTCACCATTGCCAATGCGGCATAGAGACTGTTCTGCGGGTCGGAGGCGCCCGCGAGGTGCAAATGTTCGATTGCCTGCGCCGTGTCGTTGCGAAGCAGGTAACCGGCACCCACCGCATAATGGATGCCGTCGCGGTACGGTTCGTTTTTCGCGCTGCCCGCCATGCGTTCCAACCGTTGTATAATCGTTTTTTGGTGCGCAGGCAAGTCCAAAGCCGATTGTCGTATCAACGCATGAATCGCTAACTCGTAAGGCGTGCCGAGCCCTTTCACCGACTCGAAAGCGTCGTAGGCTTCGGCATCGCGTCCCAACGCGGCATACGTCTGCCCCAACAAGTACCGCAGTCGCATCTTCTGCCGGCTGTTTTTGTCCTTCTCGATCACCTTGCGCAGATAAGGCAATGCCGCGGGGTAATCTTTCTTCCGCAGCAAATAATAGGCATACGTTTCGGCAAACAAGTCGTCCAGCCGGCCCGCAAGCTTCCGTTGCCGAAGCAGATACGCCATATTGTCGGCATCGTAGTTCCAGCCCGTTTCGGCATACGCGCGCAGCATTTCTACCTGCACTTCCGACAATAGGTCGATGTCTTCGTCGAACAGCCGCAGCATTTGCGAAAAGACCGCCAGTCCTTTCTCATATTCACGGTTTTGGACATACGCTTTGCCCATCAACAACCAGGCATTCTTGATAAACGGATTGAATTCATCCTGCCGGAGCCATTCACGGTAAGCCTGTGTGTACGGACGCGACCGGTCGCGGCGGGGTTTGACCGAAATGGAATGTTCGCGGATAGCCTTTGCGGTTTTCTCTATCACCACATCGAAAGCCCCGTCACCCTTCGAAGGAATGCTGTCGATCTTTACCGGATAAAGCGGCAGCAATTCCGAATAATCTTCCTGAAAGGCTTCGTAACGGGCCTCCAGCGCATCATCATAAGCTTGTTGAGCGTTGAAAAAAACATTGTAACGGGTGGTAAGTTCATGAAAAGCGCGTGTACCGGCCGTGTTCTTACGGGTCGAACATCCGGCCCACGCCGTGCCGATCATCACCGCAAGCATCCATCGCACCATTCCGCCTTGTCGTATCACCCGCTCGTCTGTTTTTTGTTTCTTTTATGATAACTCAAAAAACAAGCTTTTAGTATATTTTTGATTTCCTCTTTTTAAGGATAAAGAGCCGATAGGATAAGACGAAGATAGATCGATGACACACTCTGTTACCGGAATTTCAATTATCAAGGCCTGCTGTCAGGATTACGGTGCGTATGGAAAATCGAATAGACGCCCACCTCGCCTTCCCTAACTTCATAAATGATGATATAAGGAAATTTCCTCAAGAAGACTTCCCTGTATAGACTTCTTTTTAAAGGATATTGTAACGAATTTTGTTGAATGCTTTCCAAATACTCTTGCACCTTGTTCAAGAATATCAGTTCCAATCCTTTCTGCCGGCTTTCATACCATTCGACCGCTTTCGACAAATCATTTTCAGCCCTGTCTACAAACTCATGAATTCTTTTTCTGATGGCCAGGTTTGTATCCATAATCTTTTCAATTTATTTCTTACACAGGTAACACTAACTACCCGACTTTACGCAATTATCGTTGAACAAATACCTTCGCTGTGATAGTGAACAGCGGTTCTGTTCCGGAAGTGCCGCTCAGAGCCGACGCCCCGGCCGCACGAAAACTTCGGGCACGAATTTCCTGATTCGTGCCCGAAGCATCCATTCCGTGTCCCAATCTTAATACAGATCTTCGATAGAAAGATATCGTTCGCCCGTATCGTAGTTGAAGGTAAGGATACGCTTGTCCTTATCGAGGTCGGCCATTTTTTTCTTCACGGCGGCAATCGAAGCGCCGGTCGATATGCCGCCCAGAATGCTTTCGGTGCGAACCAACTCGCGCGCGGCATCGAAAGCCTCCTCCTTCGTTATACGGATAATACCGTCGAGAACGGTGAGATCGAGCGTGTCGGGAATGAATCCGGGGCCCAGTCCTTGCAAAGGATGCGGGCCCGGGTCGCCGCCCGAAATAACGGGTGAGCCGGCGGGTTCCACGCCAATCACTTGCAGCGAAGGGAATGCGGCTTTGAGCGTCTTTCCCACGCCCGTGATATGGCCTCCGGTACCGATTCCGGAAATAAAATAATCCAGACCTTCGGGAAAATCGTTGAGTATTTCCTGTGCGGTGGTTTCGGCATGGATGTCGGGATTCGAGCGGTTGTTGAATTGTTGCGGTATCCACGCCCCGGGTATTTGGGCCTGCATTTCTTCCGCTTTGGCAATGGCGCCTTTCATGCCCAGCTCGCGAGGGGTCAGCACCAGTTCACCGCCGTAAAGTTTCACGAGGCGACGGCGTTCAATCGACATCGACTCCGGCATGACGATAATCACGCGGTATCCTTTTTGGCAGCCTACCAACGAAAGGCCCACCCCGGTGTTGCCCGATGTCGGCTCGATGATAATACTGCCGGGGCCGATAATTCCTCTTCGTTCGGCATCTTCTATCATCGCCAACGCGATACGATCTTTAATGCTTCCTCCCGGATTTTGTTTCTCCAGTTTCAACCAAACGTTCCGCCCCGGGAAAAGGCGGTTCAATTTGATATGCGGTGTTTGCCCGATTGTCTCTAAAATAGAATTGTATTTCATCTTTTTATAGTCTCCAGTCTCCAAACCTCATTCGTAATTAGTCTTTCGTAATTTGTAATTTGTAATTTGTAATTGTCATCAGTCACCGGTCACCAGTCTCCAAACCTCATTCGTAATTTGTCATTTGTCATTCGTAATTTGTCATTTGTAATTTGTAATTTGTCATTGTCTCCAACCTCTATTATATCACAAAATCATTCGGCTCGACAAAATCTTTCACCGTACGGACTTTCACATCCATCGAGTTATATACCAGCGAATATGGAATGACGCTGCGGGTAAGCCATGCACCGCCGCCAATCGTGGAGTCGTGTCCTATCACCGTTTCGCCCCCCAAAATAGTGGCGTTGGAATAAATAACCACATTATCTTCCACCGTAGGATGACGCTTTACATCCGACAGTTTCTTCTCGACATACAAAGCGCCCAACGTGACTCCCTGGTAGATCTTCACATTGTCGCCGATCCGGGAAGTTTCGCCAATGACGATGCCCGTACCGTGGTCCATAAACAAATTCTTGCCAATCTTCGCCGCCGGATGAATATCGATACCCACCTTCGCATGCGCATATTCCGAAAACAAGCGGGGAATAAGCGGTACGCCCAATCGATGCAGTTCATGCGCCATGCGGTGGACGCTCAAAGCAAAGAAACCGGGATAGGTAATGATGACTTCATCGAGGCTTTTGGCGGCCGGATCGTTTTTGAGATAGCAATGAGCATCATCAAACAATTGTTGTTTCACCGTATGAAAGCGCTCAAAGAAGCCGGCGACAGCCTTATCGGCAAGCTCTTTATCGACCAGTTTGGCGATATTCTCATGCAAGACAGCCGCACACTGCTTGAGACTCTTGCGGATATTCTCCAAATCGACATTCTCGCACACCGGGAACATTTGGGCAAAAAGCACTTCCACCGTATCTTCCAGCTTATGCTTGTCAATCGGAATATGGATAGGAACGGGTTGAAACGTATCGATAGATTCAAACGCAGAATGTAACATTGAAAGAAATATTTAAAAGGATAATAAGAACCGTAAAATAAACCATAGGAGCGTTCTTCCTGACGCTTTTAGCAAACGTCAACAACAAAGACAGCCGCAACAATATAAACGATACGTATCCATTTTCATTCTGTAATTCTGTAGAACCGCGAATGTATAAATAAAAACGTTAACATACGTCGCCAAACGCGATATTTAACCTTCTTTAATAGCGCTGATCCGATGAATAAGTTCCTCGCCCAACGCCTTTTTATCTTCGATATGTTTCAGGGTCGCCACCACGAAAGGATTTTTATCGAATGCTCCGCGCACATACTCAAAATCCATTGCCTGATCCTGTATATTGCCGTCGGCGCCGAACCCGGCTTTAAAGGAGAGTGAAAACTCCTTTTTCGCATCATCATAAATCATTTCATCGAGCGATACGACCGCCGACTTCCACTTCTCGACCATTTCGATGATTTGCGAGGCCGTAATCGTTTCGCGATCTACGCCGTAAAACCGCTGAATCTTATCCCACGCCCACGTCCATTCCTGCGTATAATAATTTTCGTGTAGAGACCTGAATACCGTATTGATATCTTTCAATTTCGTTATCCGCCCCTCTTCGATGTCCTGCAACAGGTTTTCGACTTCGGTTTTGGGAGCGATGAGGCCTGAGAGGTCAACCCATTCGCCCAATCCCACCGGCGTATCGGGCTTCAACTGCTCGCGTATCTGCGCGTTGGAAGTAAAACGAGTATTCTCCAACCGCTTGATTAACGAATTTCCCAAAAACTTATGAATGACGATTTCATATAACCTCAACCCTCTTTTCAACGCCGAATTGCGGATAATACAACTCTGATAAGTGTATATTTCGGACATCTCGCCCGCCGTCTTTTGCAGGTTCTTTAAAATTTCGACCCCGGCAAAGACTTTTTGGATGGTATACGGGCTCAACAAATTGAAATTGATGAAATCGAGCCGGTTCGGATCCTTTCGTTTATCACGTTCGGGCCATTTCTTCGCATCCCGAATCGTGCCGACGCTACGCAAGTTGACTCCCGGGGCCAGATAGGTCGTATTATCTTTTTCTATCAAATAAGAAAACGGCAGGTTCGACGTGTCGGCATGCTGGTAATGGCGTCCGAGAATGAGCGAAAAAGGCCCGACTTTAGCCGGCCATAAGACATACGAGTTACTGGTCGTTTTAGCGCCTCGCTCGACGATGCCCTGATGAATAGGCCCCAGCTTATACATATGATTGCTTTGGTTCGACCCCGATCCGGCATTCATAAAAGAGAACATGCCGGCAATCAGCAGCGTCGATTTATGATGCGTCACCGTATAAGGCCCGGCAAAAAGAGCACACGCCTCTCCGTTTTCGCCCTGGCAATTACTGAAGAACAACGAGTCCGATGCCGTGTAATGATGATCGAGCTCGCAAGCCTGGCCTACAAAACAACGATGGATGTTGCTTCCTCCTTCGACGCGGGAGCCCGATGAGATAATGAAATCCTGAGCGATGACGGAACGCCCGATATACACGGGTGCGGCCTCGTTACTGTTGATGCTGCCGTTTTTCAGCTTCATGGCGCCGGTGATTTTGCAGTAAGGCCCTATCCTTACATTTTTAATGTATCCCACATTGACAATCATGCAATGATCGCCCACCGTCCCCCGGTCGGAAGCATGCTTCTCGCAATAAAAATCGATGATCGACTTCATCCGGGCGATCAATTGCGGACGATGACGGTATAGCGAATAAATGTAAGCGAAATGAGCCGAAAGCTTATCGGTAATATGCACCTCGCGCCCGCCGGTTTCGTTCAACACATTCACCGCCGTACCATTGCCGAAAGTCGTTTTCCCGTCGACCAGCAACACATCGATATTCTGTATGAAGCAATCGTTTCCGATATCGTAGTTCGCCAGATAATTCTGGACATTTTCGATAACGACATTATCCCCTATACGGCAATGATGAATCACGGCACAATGAATGCCGCTATGCTTTCGCAAGCCGCCGGCCAAATGAAACTCCTTTTCAAACACGCCCAAGCGGATATCCCCCGAAAAGTGCGACTTGGAGACATACGAAGGATCGAAACGATCCTTCACGAATACCCGTACCCAATTATCGCAGGAGCAACCGTTTTGTTCCAGCCTTTGTATTTCGGCCGGCGTTAAATTCCGATACTCATCCATAAATCCATCTTTACAATCAAAATAACTACCTCTTGTTGAAAACTTCCTGAGAGCGAGAGTCCGGATATTGGTTCAACCACAAGAAGAAACATCGAGAATACAAATGTAAAAAAAATACGAATCAAACCATCTCTTCCATGCTCTTTTTTCCTCTCGCCGAAGGAGTCGCTCCAGGCAACATCCTCGGTAAATTCAGAGAACTATCGAAAAAAAATCAGAAAAACACACATTATTATTATCATTATGCATATATTTGCATCGCAAAAACATCTTTTTGTATCATCATATAGGATAAACATGTCGTTTTGAAGTTTTATAAGAAATAAATTAGAATTATGTCATCATTAAGATTTAAAGCAGTAGAAGAAGCAGCCAAGCGTCTCCCTTTGGAGGTCAACGATCCAAAAGAATTACCGTCAGAATATTACGGTAACTATGTATTCAACAGAAAGCAAATGGCGAAGTACCTTTCGAAAGAGACCATGGGAGTCGTATTGGAAGCCATCGATAAGGGCGCGACTCTTCAACCGGGAATAGCCGATCATGTCGCCGCCGGAATGAAAATGTGGGCTATCGAGATGGGCGCAACCCATTATACCCACTGGTTCCAACCCCTGACCGAAGGAACGGCAGAGAAACACGATTCGTTCATCGATTACGAAGCCGGCGTCGACGGGGGCATTATCGAACGCTTCTCGGGTAAGCTGCTGGCCCAACAGGAGCCCGATGCCTCGAGCTTTCCGAGCGGAGGCATCCGCAACACCTTCGAAGCGCGCGGATATACGGCATGGGATCCGTCGTCTCCTGCTTTCATTGTGGATGACACGCTTTGCATCCCTACGGTTTTTATTTCCTACACCGGCGAAGCGCTCGACTATAAAACGCCTCTATTAAAGACTCTTTCGGCGGTCGATAAAGCGGCGGTCGATGTGTGTAAGCTGTTCGATCCGGCGGTAAAAAAAGTATTTTCGTTTCTCGGGTGGGAGCAAGAGTACTTCCTCGTGGACCAGGCGCTCTATGCCGCCCGTCCCGACCTGAGTCTGACCGACCGCACCCTGATGGGGCACGAAAGCGCCAAAAACCAACAGTTGGAAGATCATTATTTCGGGTCTATTCCTCCACGCGTAGCAGCTTTTATGCGCGAAGTGGAATTCGAATCGTATAAATACGGAATCCCTTTAAAGACCCGGCACAATGAAGTGGCCCCCAACCAATTCGAGTTAGCGCCTATTTTCGGCGAGACGAATCTGGCCGTCGACCAGAACCTGCTCGTCATCTCGTTGATGAAGAAAATTGCCGCCAAGCATCACTTTAAACTCCTCCTGCATGAGAAACCTTTCGCAGGGGTAAACGGATCGGGCAAGCACAATAACTGGTCATTGGGGACGGATACCGGCATCGGACTGTTTACTCCCGGTAAGACAGCCAACGAAAACTTACTGTTTGTGACTTTTTTAGTGAATACGCTCATGGCCGTATATAAACATAACGCCTTATTGAAAGCGTCCATTTCTTCGGCCCCGAATGCGCACCGGTTAGGAGCAAACGAAGCGCCTCCGGCCATCATTTCGGTGTTTTTAGGATCGCAGCTCTCTTCCGTGCTCGATAAGATAGAAGAAAGTTCGGACGATGATGAAATCACGGTCGACGAATTAAAGAAGATGAAACTGGGTGTGGCTCATATACCCGAAGTGTTGATCGATAACACCGACCGGAACCGTACTTCGCCGTTTGCTTTCACCGGTAACCGTTTTGAATTCCGGGCGGTCGGTTCTTCGGCGAACTGCTCTTCCCCTATGACGGCGCTCAACGCCGCAGTGGCTTCCCAATTGATCGATTTTAAGCAAGAGATCGATGTGAAAATAAGAAAGGGTATGAAAAAAGAACAAGCCATCTACGATACGCTGCGTTTGTACATCAAGGAAAGCAAGCCTATCCGCTTTGAAGGAAACAGTTACAGCGACGAATGGAAAGAAGAAGCCAAAAAACGCGGATTGGATTGTGAGACGAGCGTTCCGGTTATCTTCGACGCTTATACCTCCAAACAATCGGTCGATATGTTCGAACGCCTCGGAGTGCTGAATGAAAAAGAACTGCATGCACGCAACGAAGTCAAATGGGAAACCTACACCAAGAAGATACAGATTGAAGCGCGCGTATTGGGCGATCTCTCCATCAATCACATCATACCGGTGGCTACCCAATATCAATCGATGCTGCTCGATAACATTTATAAAATGCGGGCCGTTTTCGACAAGGACAAAGCCGACAAGCTTTCACAGGACGATGTGTCGCTCATCGAGCAAATCGCCACGCATATTTCGGCTATCAAAACCAATGTCGATGCAATGGTCGATGCCCGCAAAGTAGCGAATAAAATAGAAAACGCACGGGAAAAAGCCGTTCAATATCACGACACGGTGGCACCCTTCTTCGATATCATCCGCTATCACGTGGATAAGCTCGAACTGATTGTCGACAACCAGATGTGGCCTCTTCCCAAATACCGGGAGTTACTTTTCATCAATTGATACTTGACGAAAGGCAAGACGTACTACCCAAGGTGGCGATCCAAACGATTTCCCGGTAGGAAAAGCGACACCATCGGTAACTGAAAAAAGGAACTAAAAATGAACAACAAAAGGACGATTCAATCCATTCACGAATACGAGAAAAAATCGTTGTATTCTTTCGACAACGAGCACGACGCTTGCGGTGTGGGGCTTGTGACGACGCTCACCGGCGTAAAGTCGCACCGCATCGTGGAAGAAGGATTACAAGTACTGGAAAATATGGTACACCGGGGCGCCGAAAGCGCCGACAATATTACCGGTGACGGAGCAGGCATCATGGTGCAGATTCCCCACGAGTTTATTCTTCTCCACGGCATTGCCGTTCCGGCAGAAGGGCGATACGGCACGGGTCTGGTGTTTTTGCCGAAAGACGATAAGCGGAAATCGTTCTGCTTAGACGTTATCCGTAAAAAAATAAAAGACGAAGGACTCACCCTGATCCATGTACGCGATGTTCCGGTGAACAGCGAATGCCTCGGAGAAATCGCCCTGTCGAATGAACCGGATATCAAACAACTGTTTGTCGCCGGATTCGTATCGCCCGAAGAGTTGGAGCGGAAACTCTATATCGTGCGGAAGAAAATAGAGAAAGCCATCGCCCTATCGGATGTGGCGGCGGAGCGATCGTTTTATATCGTCAGCCTTTCCACCAAACGGATGATTTATAAAGGCATGCTTTCGTCGATGCAGTTGCGGCAATACTTTCCCGACCTGTCCGATGCAAATTTCACCAGCCGCATCGCGCTCGTTCATTCGCGTTTCAGCACCAACACGCTCCCCACGTGGGATCTCGCACAGCCCTTCCGGATGCTGGCACACAACGGAGAGATCAACACCATTCGCGGGAACAGGCAATGGATGGAAAGCCGCGAGAGCGTGTTGAAATCGGAGCTATTGGGAGACTTGCAGGAATTATATCCGATCGTGCAGCCACGAATGAGCGACAGCGCCTCCATCGACAATGTGCTCGAATTCCTAGCCGTATCGGGTAAGACGCTTCCCCATGCCATGGCCATGCTGGTACCGGAAAGCTTCAACGATAAAAATCCGATTTCGGACGAGTTGAAAGCATTCTACGAATACCACAGCATGCTAATGGAACCGTGGGACGGCCCCGCCACGCTCCTTTTCAGCGACGGACGTTATGCAGGAGGCATGCTCGACCGCAACGGCCTCCGCCCCGCACGATATACCGTAACCCGCGACGGAACGCTTATCATCGCTTCCGAAACAGGGACGTTGAATATCGATGCCGCGAACATCCAGGCACGCGGCCGGTTGAAACCCGGCAAAATGCTCCTGGTCGACACCCTTAACGGCACCATCTTTACGGACGAGGAGCTCAAGGGAGAACTGGCTTCGGCGTATCCTTACCGCGAATGGCTGAACAAAAACTGTGTCCACCTCGATAATCTGTCTTCAGGACGAAGCGCCGGCAATGACATCGCCGATTACGAAAAATGGTTGACGGCGTTCGGTTATACGGTAGAAGATATTGAAAAATTACTGCTTCCCATGGCGGCGGAAGGGAAAGAGCCCATTTCGTCGATGGGGAATGATGTGACATTAGCGGCCTTCTCGGAGAAACCTCAACGGCTCTTCGCCTATTTCCGGCAACAGTTCGCGCAAGTCACCAACCCGCCCATCGATCCTATCCGAGAAGAACTGGTGATGTCGCTTACCGGTTATATCGGGGCGATTCATCAAAACCTGCTGGACACGATTCCGGCCTTGTCGAAGATCGTCAAAATCAAAAGCCCGGTATTGAGCAATACCCAGTTCGACATCCTTTCCAATCTCCGTTATAAAGGATTCTCGACAGCGGTGGTGCCCATCCTTTTCGATCCCGAAAGCGGAAGCGAGGGACTGGCCAAAGCCATACGGGAAGTGTGCCTCGCCGTTGAAAATGCGGTGGACGACGGCAAAAACTATATCGTATTGAGCGACCGGGGGATGGATGCCCGCCATGCCCCCATCCCATCGTTACTGGCGACTTCCGCCGTTCACCAACATTTAGTCGAGAAACGTAAGCGGATGCAAATCGATATCGTGGTCGAAAGCGCCGAGCCCCGCGAAGTCATGCACTTCGCCCTGCTATTGGGATTCGGGGCCAACGCGATCAATCCTTACCTCGCTTTTGCGATACTCAACCGTAAAGTGCAGGCGGGAGAAATACAACTCGACATCGAAACGGCGAAGAAGAATTACATCAAGGCGATCAATAAGGGGCTGCTCAAAGTATTATCGAAGATGGGCAACTCCACGTTGAGGAGTTATCGCGGAGCGCATATCTTTGAAGCGCTCGGCATCTCTTCGAGCGTGCTGAATGCGTATTTCAAGGATATCTCTTCGAAAATAGAAGGCATCGATATGGACGATATCGCCCGGGAAGTGCTAACGCCTTTCCGGGAAGCGTTCGATACGGAGCGCAATGAAGCGTTACACTTGAAAAATCCGGGACTGTACGCCTTCCGGGTGGAAGGAGAATACCACGCCTGGAACCCCGAAACCATTGCACGGCTGCAAATAGCGACCCGCACGGGGAACTATGACGAATTTAAACGGTATGTCGATTTGGTGGACAATAAACCCGCGCCGGCTTTCATCCGTGATTTGCTCGATTACAAGACCCATCCGATCGATGTGGCGGAGGTAGAACCCGTAGAAAACATCATGAAGCGGTTTTGTACGGGCGCCATGTCGTACGGATCGATCAGCCTCGAGGCGCATCAGGCCATGGCGATGGCCATGAACCTCATCGGCGGAAGAAGCAATACGGGCGAAGGAGGCGAGGATCCCGAACGGTATAAAAAACGCGCCGACGGATTATCGACCCGCAGCGCCATCAAACAAATCGCTTCGGGACGCTTCGGTGTGACCACCGAATATCTGGTGAACGCCGACGAGATACAGATAAAAATAGCCCAAGGCGCCAAGCCGGGCGAAGGGGGACAGTTACCCGGCTACAAGGTGGACAAGGTGATTGCGCGCACACGGCATTCCATTGCCGGCATCTCGCTTATTTCACCGCCGCCTCATCACGACATTTATTCCATTGAAGATTTGGCACAATTGATCTTCGACTTGAAGAACGTCAATCCGGAAGCGACGGTCAGCGTCAAGTTGGTATCGGAAAGCGGCGTGGGAACGATTGCCGCGGGAGTGGCCAAGGCGAAAGCCGACCTGATTGTGATCAGCGGAGCCGAAGGAGGTACCGGGGCAAGCCCTTCCAGTTCGATTAAGCACGCCGGACTGCCGCTGGAAATAGGATTGGCGGAAACGCAGCAAACACTGGTGATGAACAATCTGCGCGGCGTGGTCAAGTTGCAAACCGACGGACAGTTAAAAACCGGAAGGGATATCCTCATCGCCGCCATGCTGGGAGCCGAAGAATTCGGTTTTGCCACCAGCGCCCTCATCGTACTGGGATGTGTGATGATGCGCAAGTGTCATTTGAATACCTGCCCGGTAGGAGTGGCGACACAGGACGAAACGTTGCGCAAACGCTTTACGGGACAACATGAATATCTGGTGACCTACTTCCGTTTCCTGGCCGAAAACGTCCGGGAGAATCTGGCCCGGTTAGGATTCAAAACGTTGGACGAAGCCATCGGCAGATCGGACCTCCTTGTCCGAAAGCACTTCCCGGAGCATCCGAAAACGGAAAAGATCGACTTGTCGAAAATCATCTATTATCCCGAAGAAGCGGCTCGTTATGCTATCCGGAAAGTGACGGCCCAAAGGCATAAGACAGAAGATGTACTCGATCAGAAGCTTATCCTCGAAGCCCAACCGGCACTTGACTTCTCGTTGCCGGCCGGGATGAAATCGAAGGTCAAAAACACCGACCGGGCTGTCGGCGCCATGCTGTCGGGACAGATAGCCAAACGATACGGGCACAAGGGACTGCCCAACGACACCGTATCGGCCTTCTTCGAAGGCACCGCCGGACAAAGCTTCGGCGCGTTTCTGGCCAAAGGCGTTTCGTTTTACCTGTCGGGCGACACGAACGATTATCTGGGCAAAGGCCTTTCGGGCGGGCGCATTATTGTCACGCCCCCGAAAGGGAGCCGTTTCCAACCCGAAGAGAACATCATTTGCGGAAACACCTCGCTCTATGGCGCTACCTCGGGCGAAGTGTTTATCAACGGCATCGCCGGCGAACGCTTCGGCGTGCGCAACTCCGGCGCCACGGCGGTGGTGGAAGGCACGGGCGACCATTGCTGCGAATATATGACCGGAGGACGCGTGGTAGTCCTCGGCCCTACCGGCCGGAATTTCGCCGCGGGGATGAGCGGCGGCATCGCGTATGTATGGGATGAAAAAGGCGACTTCGACTATTATTGCAATATGGAGATGGTCGAGCTTTCGCTCATCGAAGACGCTGCGGACAACAGGGAACTGAAAAGCCTTGTATCGCGCCACTTCCAATACACGAACAGCCCGCTGGCAAAACGGATACTGGACGACTGGAGCCACTCCGTCGAACAGTTTATCAAAGTCATTCCCATCGAGTATAAGAAAATACTGCATGAGGAGAAGATGGCTCAACTGAACCAAAAACTGGAAACCGTAGAAAGGGATTATTGATTATGGGAAATCCGAAAGCATTTATGACGATACCGCGCAAAGAGGCCGGATATCGTCCGGTAAGCGAGCGAATATACGACTTCGGGGAAGTCGAGCAAACACTTCATCGCGAGGATCGCAAACTACAGGCCTCGCGGTGTATGGATTGCGGCATTCCGTTTTGCCAGTGGGGTTGCCCGTTGGGGAACAAAATGCCCGAATGGCAGGATCTTATTTACAAAGGCAACTGGAAGAAAGCGATCGAAATATTACACGAAACGAATAACTTCCCCGACTTCACCGGGAGGATTTGCCCCGCCCCTTGCGAAAAATCGTGCGTCTTGTCGCTGCATGAGGCTCCGGTAACGATACGCGAAAACGAAGCGGCCGTCACCGAAGTAGCCTTTAACGAAGGGCTGATAAAAGCACAGGCGCCGGCACACCGCACGGGACGCAAAGTAGCCGTGATCGGTTCGGGACCGGCAGGCATGGCGGCGGCGCAACAGCTCAACCGCAAAGGGCACCACGTGACGGTTTTCGAAAAAAGCCGGAGCGTCGGCGGGTTGCTTCGCTACGGGATACCCAACTTCAAGCTGGCGAAAAATGTCATCGACCGCCGGCTGACACAGTTGATAGAAGAAGGCATCGTCTTCCAAACACAGACCGAAATAGGGAAAGATATTCCCGGCAGCCGTCTTTTGGCCGACTACGATGCGGTATGTATCGCCATCGGCGCAGGACATCCGAGGAACATCGACCCGCCCGGAAGGGATTTGAAGGGAATCTATTTCGCCATGGATTTCCTGTCGCAGGAGAACGAACTGCTGATGGAGGAAGAACTCACGTTTTCCGAAAAGATCTCCGCCCGCAACAAACACGTATTGGTCATCGGCGGGGGCGACACCGGATCGGATTGTGTGGGCACCTCCATCCGCCAACGGGCGCTTCAAGTCACGCAAATCGAAATCATGCCGAAGCCGCCGGTGGGCAAGAATCCGGCGACTCCGTGGCCTTATTATCCCCATATCCTCAAGACCTCTTCTTCGCACGAAGAAGGCTGCGAACGCCGATGGGCGCTCAACACCGTGTCTTTCAACGGTGAAAACGGACAGGTGAGGGAAGCGGTCGTGGAAGAAGTGCGTTGGGAGAAAGACGAAAACGGACGGATGAAAATGGTTCCGACCGGCCAAACGGAAGTGATGAAAGCCGACTTGGTATTGCTGGCTTTAGGCTTCGTGCATCCGGTACACGCAGGGCTGCTCGATGAACTCGGCGTTGCCTACGATGCCCGGGGGAATGTAGCCGTCGACACCGCCGGACAGACGTCCGTCCCGAAAATATTCGCGACGGGCGATGCGTCGACGGGCGCCAGCTTGGTGGTCCGCGCCATCGCATCGGGACGGAAGGTCGCGGAACATATTCACCAAAAACTACTCGTTTAACGTTGGTCATTGCGAACTTGCTTCGCCTTCCTGCCATTGCGTACCTGATCCGCAATCTACCTGTATCAGGGGATTCCGAGTCAAGCGTGGAATAACGGCAGAATGCGCCGGGCGCGGAATGACGTTCTTTTGAAAGAGTCTCCATTTAAAAAATCAAACACTATGTGTGGAATCGTTTGTACATTCAATATTAAAACATCCGAAGAAAGCCTCCGGACGCAATTACTCAAAATGTCGAAAAAGCTGCGCCACCGGGGGCCGGACTGGTCGGGCATTTTCGCCGACGAGCACGCCATCCTGGCGCATGAACGCCTGGCAATCGTCGATCCCGCTTCGGGCAAACAACCGCTGTACAGCAAGGACGGCAAGTTGGTGCTGGCGGTCAACGGCGAGATATACAACCATCGCGAAATTCGCGAACGGTATGCCGGCCGTTATGAGTTCCTTACGCAGTCGGACTGCGAAGTGATTCTGGCCTTGTACCGCGACAAGGGCCCGGACTTTCTGGAAGACCTGAACGGAATCTATGCGTTCGCCCTGTACGACCGGGAACAGAACCGCTTTCTGATCGGGCGCGATCCCATCGGCGTGATTCCCCTTTACCAGGGATGGGACAAAGACGGAGCCTTCTATGTCGCCTCCGAACTGAAAGCCCTGGAGGGATATTGCACGCAAATAGAGGAGTTCCTGCCGGGACAGTATTATTACAGCCCCGACGGAAAGGCGGTGAAATGGTATCACCGCGACTGGACGGATTACGAATGCGTAAAAGACAACGTTTCCGATGGGGAGGCGTTGCGCAAGGCGTTGGAAGACGCCGTGGAACGTCAACTGATGAGCGACGTCCCTTACGGGGTATTGCTTTCGGGCGGACTGGACAGTTCCATCATTGCCGCCGTCGCCAAAAAGTTCGCCGCGAAACGCATCGAGACGAATAATCAAGAAGATGCCTGGTGGCCGCAATTGCATTCGTTCGCGATCGGGTTGGAAGGCTCGCCCGATTTAAAGGCCGCCGCCAAAGTCGCCCGCCACATCGGGACGGTTCATCACGAGCTTCATTATACGATTCAGGAAGGGTTGGATGCCATCCGAGATGTGATTTATCATATCGAAACATACGATGTAACAACGGTACGCGCCAGTACGCCGATGTATCTGCTGGCACGCTACATCAAATCGATGGGCGTGAAGATGGTGCTGTCAGGAGAAGGCGCCGACGAGCTCTTCGGCGGGTATCTGTACTTTCACAAGGCGCCCGACGCAAAAGAGTTTCATCAAGAAACAGTGCGGAAGTTGGGTAAATTGCATCAATACGACTGCCTGAGGGCGAATAAATCGCTGGCGGCATGGGGCGTGGAAGGGCGTGTGCCGTTTCTCGACAAGGAGTTTATCGATGTGGCGATGCGCCTGAATCCGGAAGACAAGAGGATCGGTAAGGGAAAGATTGAAAAATATATCCTTCGGAAGGCGTTTGAAAAGGATTTGCCGGAAGAGATCGTGTGGCGCCAGAAGGAACAGTTCTCCGACGGTGTGGGATACAATTGGATCGACACGCTGAAGGCGGTTGCCGATAAGAGGGTCACGGACGAACAAATGGCGAACGTGCGTTATCGTTTTCCGATTCATCCGCCGCTCAACAAAGAGGAATATATGTACCGGAGCATTTATTCGGAACTCTTTCCGTCCGATTCGGCGGCGAAGTGCGTGCCGTCGGTTCCGTCGGTTGCGTGCAGCACGCCGGTCGCCCTAAAATGGGATGAGGCATTCCGGAAAAATGCCGACCCGTCGGGACGGGCGGTGCAAACGGTACACGAACACGGATATAAATAGACGGAGAGAGAAAGGGACATTGGACAATAACAAATTACGAATGACAAATGACGAATTACAAATTACAAATTACAAATGACGAATGACAAATTACAAATGACGAATGAAGAATGAAGTCTAAAGACTGGAGACATTGGACAATTACGAATGACAAATTACAAATGAAGTCTAAAGACCGGAGACCAGTGACTGGAGACCGAAGACTGAAGACCGGAGACCGGTAACCGGGGTTTCATTTGAATTTCGTGTTCCTTTATTCTATGGTGGAAATCCAT